>Ga0137365_10000039_pt1 | contig 53953 bp, 56 predicted proteins | sample SagtaG_9_FD_104799 | JGI IMG/M metagenome (GOLD analysis project Ga0137365, IMG submission 104799) | Vadose zone soil microbial communities from Sagehorn Ranch, Mendocino, California, USA - Sage1_L_40_16 metaG | ecosystem: Environmental > Terrestrial > Soil > Vadose zone | place: USA...
GATCACCGGGGTCGTGTTGGGCCAGCCGGGCGACAACCAGATCGCGGCGGGTCTCGTGGCGGCCGACGCCATGGTCGACCGCATCGCCGGTCATTCACGGCGCCAAGTACGGGCTATGCCAGATCTACAGCAACTACGAACTGCGCCCCGAAGCCATCGATCACGGCTGCCCGCCCCTATACGCCGACCCTACGCACGATCCAAGGATGCAGCAGTGACCAGCACGCTCGGCATAACCGGTGTCAACGCAATCACCACACGCGGGGAGAAAACATTGAGCAGAACTTCTGGTCTTCACGGGTCCGCCACAGGCCCACTACTGCGCATAGCGCCAGAGACGGCGCCGAGGTCCCCATGCGCCGAACATCAGATAGCTCTTTCTCAGCGACTCGTACCTCGTGGAGATCACGCTGGCCCGAGTGGACTTCACCACGCACGGAGGCGTAACCAGCCCTTCTCGTGCCACCACCGGAGCAACACCAGGACGGATCTCGACGGCCGATACGGCCTCAGCGAACCGCACCGTTGAGCCAAAGCGGCTTGCCGAGCGACCGGCTCTACATGCCCATCGCGTGGTACCCGGAGTCCACGTACAGCGTCGTCCCCGTGACGTTCCTCGCTTCGTCTGAAAGCAGATACGCGGCGGCGGCGCCGACGTCGTCGGCGTCGACGTGCCGGTGTAGCGGCGAACGCTCCTCCACGATCGCCTCCATCGTCGGGAAGCCGGCGATCGAGCGCGCGGCGAGCGTGCGCACGGGACCGGCTGAGATCGCATTGACGCGGATGTTCTTCTGGCCGAGGTCCCAAGCGAGATAGCGAACCGATGCGTCGAGCGTCGCCTTCGCGACGCCCATCACGTTGTAGTGGGGAACGGCGCGCTCGCCTCCGAGATAGGTCATCGTGAGGATCGAGCCGCCGCCGCGTGCCTCCAGCAGCGACTCCGCAGCCCTCGCACACGCGACCAGCGAGTAGGCGCTCACGTCAAGCGCCATCCAGAACCGGTCACGCGGTGTGTCGGTGAAGCGGCCTTCTAGATCCTCCGCTGCCGCGAACGCAACCGAGTGCACGAGCAGGTCGAGCCCACCGTCGAAAGCTTCGCCGACTTCGCGAAAGACCCTCGCAACATCCTCGTCCGAACGCACGTCGCATTCGGTCACGAGCGGGCTCGAGATCGACTCTGCGAGCTCGCGAACGCTCTTCTCGATGCGTGCCCCCTGGTAGGTGAACGCGAGCTCTGCCCCGGCGTCCGCAAGCCGCTTGGCAATCGCCCAGGCGATCGACCTCTTGTTCGCACACCCAAGAACCAAACCACGCTTGCCTTCGTAGGTCCCGCTCATTGCGCGAGCATAAATCCATTCGGCTACATTGCGGTCCCCTTGCGCCGTTCTGTGGGTCTCCTTGCGGTAGCGGCGGCGCTCGCGTCCGTTGGCACGGCTGGCGCCTCTTCCGTTCGCATCGACCGGACCTTCGGCGACCTGACCATCCCTCGCGTCCGCGCGGGGACGCTCACGATCCCGCGCGGCCACGCCTCGGGCCGCGTACGCGTGATCGTCGGCCTCCCGCTCCCGGCTCTCGCATCCGCGCAAGGCCGAGGGCTCTCGGCGCAGGGAGGCGGCCGCAGGCTGAACATCGCGAGCCCCACCTCGCGCCGCTATCTCGCCCGAGTCGCCGCAGCACAGCGCGTCGCTGCGACCCGGCTTCTCCGCGCAATCCCGGCGGCGCGAATCGGCCGCCGCTACCAGGTAGTGCTCGACGGATTCGTCGTCACGCTGCCGGTGACGAAGCTCCCGCTGCTCGCCCGCCTGGGCTTCGTGCGGAAGGTCTACCCCAGTGTCCGCTACCACCTCGCCACCGACACGAGCCCGTCCGTGATCGGAGCCACAGAGCTGCAGACCCTCACCGGTGCGAAGGGCGACGGGATCAAGATCGGCATCGTCGACGACGGCGTCGACAGCACCAATCCGTTCCTGAATCCAGCTGGTTACTCCTATCCGGCAGGTTTCCCGAAGGGCGGGCGCAAGTGGACGACGCCGAAGGTCATCGTCGCGCGAGCGTTTCCGGGACCGAATTCGGGCAGGCTGGGCCGACTGCCGATCGACCGCGACGCTTCGTTCCACGCGACCCATGTCGCGGGCATCGCTGCCGGTGACGCGGGAACGTGCTCTCCGGGAGGCCGCGACCACCCGCCGACGTGCGGGCTCTCCGGTGTCGCCCCGCGCGCGTGGATCGGCAACTACCGCGTCTTCAACGTCCCGACGCCGATCGGACACATCGCCAACACGCCCGAGATCGCCGCGGCGTTCGAATTCGCAGTGCGCGACGGCATGGACGTGATCAACTTCTCCGGCGGCGGCGCGGAGACCGAGCCCGCGAACGACGCGATGATCGACGTCATTCGGAACGTGACGGCTGCCGGCGTCGTGCCGGTCATCTCGGCGGGTAACGATCGCGACCAGTTCGGGATGGGCTCGGTCGGCTCACCGGGATCGGCTCCGGAGGCGATAACCGTCGCCGCGGTCTCGAACACGCACGTCTTCGCCCCCACGCTCTCGGTGCGCACGCCCGGAGCGTCCGCCGACCTGCGGAGCATCGCGATCGCCGGCGCCGGCGGAGGCCGCTTTCCCGGCACGTTCGGCGTCACCGGCCACCGACTGGTCGACGTCGGCGCGCTCGCCGGAACGGACGGAAAAGGAGTCGACCGCCGTCTCTGCGGTCCTGACGACGACACGAACAATCCCAACAAGTCCCCACTGCGAGCCGGGTCGCTTGACGGCGACATCGCATTCGCCTCTCGCGGACACTGCACTTTCGTCTCCAAAGCACTTCGTGCTGCACGCGCAGGGGCGATCGCGCTCGTGCTCGTCGACAATCGCGCCGACGGCCCCGACGGAATTCCGCTCGAGCTGCCTGTGCCGTCGGGAATGATCTCCGACCTCGACGGCGCCCGGCTCCGCGCCTTTCTCGCCACGATAGGCGGTGCCGCCTCGGTGACGATCGGCAACGCAGTTCAGCGCGTCGAGACCGGCCGCAGCGGCGTCGTCACGAGCTTCTCTTCCGGCGGACCGACCGCCTTCGAGCATCTGCTCAAACCGGATGTGTCTGCACCCGGAGGTCAGATCCTCTCCTCCACCCTCCCCGAATTCACCGGCGGCTCGCCGTTCGCCGTCTTCGACGGCACGAGCATGGCCGCACCGCACGTCTCGGGCGCTGCGGGGCTGCTCCTCCAGCTCCACCGCAGCTGGTCACCGCAGCAGGTCAAGTCTGCGCTCGTCTCGACCGCGGGCGCCGCCTGGGACGACACCGCGCGCACCCAGGAGGCCCCAGTCACACTCGAGGGCGGAGGCCTGGTCGACCTGCCGCGTGCGGCGCGGCCCCTCGTGTTCACGGAGCCGGCGTCGCTCTCGTTCCAGGATCTCGACGTCAACCAGGGCAGCGACAGCAGAGCGCTCCTCGTTCGCGTCACTGATGCCGGCGACGGTGCCGGGGCCTGGGACGTGCAACTCGCCCCGCAGGCGACCTCGGCCGGTGGGTTGCTCGACGTGCCGCCCGCGCTCGTCGTCCCGCCGGGGGGCGAAGCAGACCTCGTGGCGGTCGCGCGGGGCAGCGCAGGCGCAGCGGCAGGCGAGGACTACGGGTTCATCCTGCTTCGGCGCGGCGAGGTCACGCGCAAGATTCCCTACGAATTCTTCGTCGGCAGACCGCAACTCGGACTCGTACAGGCGAAGCGGCTCGAACGCTTCCAGCTCGGAGACACCGTGAACGGACCGAACCGTGTCTCCGCGTACTGCTGTCCGTCCGAGCCGTTCGGTCCTCCGCCGGACTACGTCGGCCCGCCGATGAGCGAGACGGGTACGGAGACGCTCTACGTCACGAGCATCAAACAGCCTGTCGCCAACGTCGGCGTGGCGATCGAGGCGTCTCGCGCAGGGTCGAGCGTCGACCCGTGGTTCCTGGGCTCCCCCAACGAGCGCGACGTGCAGGGATACGCTGGAACCCCGGTCAACGTCAACGAGTTGATGTCCGACTTCAGCTTCGACATCGGCGCGGCCGGAGCGTCGTTCCCGAAGGTTCAGCGCTTCTATGTCTCGGTCGATTCGGGCTCGGACGACTTCACGCACCGTTCGCTTCCCGGCAGTTACGTGCTTCGCTCGTGGGTCAACGACGTGCGTCCGCCGCGGATCCGGCTGCTGACGAAGCGCGTCACCGCCGGACGTCCGACGATCGTCGCGCGTGTGACAGACAAGGGCGCCGGCGTCGACCCGCTGTCGCTCGTGATCGGTTACCGAGGCGTACTCGTCGGCGCGGTGTTGTACGACCCGACCACCGGAATTGCCGTCTTTCCATTGCCCAAGCGGGCGTCAAGGATCCCGAAAGGGCACACGCGCGCGGTCCTCACCGCCGCCGACTACCAGGAGTCGAAGAACGTCAATTCGGTCGGCTCCGACATCCTTCCCAACACGGCGTTCAGACAGGTGGGAATCACCGGTGTCTCCGGGCCGGCGCTCACATGGGTCATCCCCGCCGAGAACGAGTGCGTCGCGAAGACTGCCGCCCTGGTGACCGTCGCGAGCTCGACGAAGCGAGTGCGATCGGTGCGCTTCCTCGTCGACGGAAAGCAGATCGCGATCGACCGGAGAGGCTCGGCCGACGTCTTCTCGGGCACGTGGGGCACGCGGCTCGTTCCGGCTGGAGGGCACGAGTTGCGAGCCGTCGCGACGGACGCCGGTGGCCGCAGCTTCGCGGCGACGCGTCACGTGAAGGTCTGCCGGTAGATCACGACCGCGTAGCCGTCATCACCGGCGCCTCGAGTGGGATCGGCGAGGCGATCGCCCGCGCGCTCGCAGGCGAAGGCTGGCGCCTCGTGCTGCTCGCCCGCCGGGAGGACCGCCTGCGCGCGCTCGCAGAGGAACTTGGGGCCGAGGCATCGCTTGCGATGCCGCTCAAGAGGACGCGCGGGCTCGGCCCGCGCGTCCGGCCGGAGTACGAGGTGTGCGATGTCGGTCGCCGCGAAGACGTCGACCGCGTGGCAACCTCGGTTCTGGCACGTCATCCGCAGATTAACCTGCTCGTCAACAACGCAGGCATCCCGGGGCGCGCCGGGTTCGCCACGATCGAGCTGGACCGGCTCGAGGAGGTCCTGCGCGTGAACTACCTGGGTGCGGTGTGGTCACTGCGCGCGTTCCTGCCGGGGCTCGAAGCCGCCGGACGCGCCGACGTCGTCAACATCGTCTCGGTCGCAGGCACCGTCGCGTTCGCCCCGTCAGGCCCGTATTCAGCCTCCAAGCACGCTGAGCTCGCGTTCTCCCGCTCTACCGCCGCGGAGCTCCGCGCGCGAGGCATCCACGTTCACACCGTCAACCCTGGGTTCGTGGAGACGGAGGGATTTCCGCAGGCGTCGGCGCTGCGCAGCGCGCTCCTGCGGCGACTCGTCGTCGGCCCGGAGCACGTGGCGCGACACGTCCTCAAGGTCCTCGAGCGCGACAAGCGAGAGACATTCGTGCCGCGGTGGTACCGAGCCGCCGCAATCGCGCAGGCACTCGCGCCGGGCCTCGTTGCGCGACTCTCCTCCCGCGGTGGCTACCGCGGCGGCTCCTAGGGCTTGCGCAGGAGGTACCAGCCGCTCTCGGCCACGTAGGCCTGGGGCCCGCCGGGAGAGAGTTGCCTTGCACGTTCCCGTGCGTCGCCCTCGCAGCCGGCGAGATCGAGGTAGTAGTCGAGCTCGCGCCGATGCGTCTGGAAGCGCGTCCGGATCAGGACGAGGCCGTTGGCCTCGAAGAGCTGCCGGAAGTCGACGTCGGGCAGCGTTCGTGTGTGCGAGGGATCGCGTGCACGCTCGAAGCGGTCGAGGTCTAACGCGTCGAGCGGATCCACGGGCGCGATCTGGTCGTCGACGAAGACGCGCCCGCCGGGCTTTGTGACGCGCGCCAGTTCTGCGATGGCCGGCTCAGGGTGCGCAATGTGATGCAGCGTGCGGCGCGTGCACGCGAGATCGAACGAGCCCGTGTCGAACGGGAGCTTCGTCGCGTCCCCCTCGACGAACGTGACGTTCTCCGGCGCGCCTTTGCGAGCCCGCTCGAGCAGCTCGGGGACGATGTCGACGCCGACGACCTCACGGACGAGCGGCGCCAGTGCGAGCGCGAGCGTGCCGGCACCGGTCCCGCTGTCGATCGCGCGCTCATCTCCGCTTGGTGCGACGAAGGTACGCAGCTGCTCGCGTACCGTCTCGATCTGCCGCCGAGCGTGATCCGCGACGCGCTCGGCCGTCGCGCCGAAGCGCGCACGCACGTCGTCGACGTTCGAGCTCGACTCAGGCATCGATCACCGTGCGGCGCGCGCGTAGAGGTCCGCTCTCGATTCCGCACACGAGCTCATAGTTGATCGTGTCGGCGACGTGGGCGTGCGCCTCCGCGAGCACGCCGTGCCCGAGCAGGACGACCGGAGCGCCAACGGGCAGCTCCCTGTCGAGCTCGACCGCGAAGGAATCCATTGACACCGTCCCGACCACACGCCGGGGCTCGCCTGCGACGCGCACCTCGGTCCCCGTCAGGTCGCGCCGGAAGCCGTCCCCGTAGCCGACGGGGACGATGCCGATCCACGTGGGAGCGTCGGCGACGAAACGCCGGCCGTAACCAGAGCTCTGCCCGGGCTCGAGCCGCTTGACCTGTGCGAGCGCCGACTGCCACGAAAGGACCGGCTCGAGCCCGTCCTCCTGGGGATCCGTGTTGAACGGCGACAGCCCGTACATCGCGATTCCGCAGCGGGCTGCGTCGAAGTGTGACTCCGGGAGTCGCAGCGCGGCTGCGCTGTTCGCTGCATGCCGGGCTAGGTGGCTGTACTGCTCTGTCGCCGAGCGGAACCGCTCGAGCTGCGTCCGGGCAAAGCCGACGTCGCTGTCGGCCGTCGCCAGGTGAGTCATCAGCCCGACGACCTCGGCCGGCGGCGAGGGGAGCTCGGAGAGCCCGTAGCGGCCCATGCCGGTGTCGAGCTTCAGGTGCACGCGCACGCCCTCGGGAATCTCGCCGTCGGCGATCGCGAGCTCGAGCCCGGCGGCCCTGGCCTGCGCGACCTCCCGGTTCGAGCCGGCCGGGCCCATGACGATGATCCGCTCGGTGCGGTACTCGTTCCGAAGGCTGAGGCCTTCGGGGATGGTCGCGACGCAGAGTGCCGTCGCGCCGGCGCCGAGCGCGGCACCCGCGACGTCGGTCGCGCCGTGCCCGTAGGCGTCTGCCTTGACCACCGCCCACAGCCGCGAACCGTCGAGCGCGCGCAGGAGCGTACGCACGTTGCGTCGCAACGCACCGAGGTCGATGTTGATCTCGGAACGGTGCATCAGTGCCCCTGCCAGTGATGCCGCCGGGTCTCTGGGTCGCGAGCACCAAGCGTGATCGCGGGCCAGAGGCCGGTATGTATTGCTGGTAGGGGCACTAGCTGAGCGCAAGCGGAAGCGAGTCGATCACGTCGGACGCGACGAGGCCGACCTGGTGCGGCGCAAGCTCGGCGGCGCGGCCGTGCGCGACGGCGCCGGCGGCGGCGGCGAGGCGCGCTTCCATTCCTTTCGACAGGAAGGCTGCGATCACACCGGTGAGCACGTCGCCCGTTCCGGCCGTGGCCAGCGCAGCCGTCCCCGCGTCGCACACCAACACGCCCTCCCCGGGTGCGGCGACGAGCGTGCCGGGACCCTTGAGCAGGACGACGCAGCGGTACCGGTCGACCGCCCGCCGCACCCCGGCGAGCCGGTGTGCGTCCACCCAGCTCGATTTCTCCTCGAGCAGCCGCGCGAGCTCGCCTGAGTGAGGAGTAAGCACCCGCGGAGCGGGCCAGTCGGCAGCTTCGAGCTCGAAGAGCGCGTCCGCGTCGACGACCGCCGGCAGCTCCACGTCCGCGAGCAGCCGACGTGCCAGCGCGCGCTCCTCGTCCGCGCGACCCAGCCCCGGCCCAACGGCGAAAGCCGATGCGCGCTTCGCGAGCTCGTCCACCCGTTCGCGCGGCGCCTTCACCGCCTCGATCAACAAGGTCTCGACGACCGGTAGTGATTCTTCTGGCACCGCAACCGCGACGTAGCCCGCATCGGCGCGGAACGCCGCTTCTGCAGCCAGGCAGACCGCGCCCGTCATCCCCGGCGAGCCGCCGACGATCAGCACGGATCCCGCCGTGTACTTCGTGTCGCCCTCGCTCCTGCGCGGAACGAGCCGAAGGATCGCGTCGGTCACGAGCCGATGCTCCGTGTCCGCGTGCTCTAGCCCGATGTCGGCGACCTCGACCTCGCCGGCGTGGAAGCGCCCCGGAGCGACGACGAGCCCGACCTTGCGCTCGTGCATCGTCACGGTGACGTCGGCGCGCACGGCGGCGCCCGGAACCTCGCCGGTCGAGGCATTGACGCCCGACGGGACGTCCACCGAGACGACGGGAACGCCCGCGCCGTTGATCCGCTCGATCAGACCAGCCGCATCCTGACGCGGCTCGCCGTGAAAGCCGGTGCCGAAGAGAGCGTCGATGACGACATTGGGTTCCCTTTCGAGCTGTTCGCTCGTCTCACGCCCCGACTCGGCGAGCGCGCGTAGCGCAATCCTCCCGTCGCCCCCGTTCGCGCCCTCTCCGCACACAGCCGCGATCCGGCGCGCGTCCGGATACCGGCGGAGGATGGCGTCCGCCACCGCACGGCCCGCCCGCTCCATCAACGCTTCGACGTCGTGGCCCTGCTCGGCGGCGCGCATCTCGTCCGCCGTGTAGAGCGGCTCGAACATCAGTGCCCCTCCAGGTGATGTTTCCAGGTTTCTGGGTCGTGAGCACCAAGCCAGAGGCCGCACTCGTCCGCAGCCAAGGCTGGGAACCTTGGTAAGGACGAGGGTGGACTCTGGCGCCGCGTGATCGCGGGCCAGAAGCCGGAAGGCATCGCCTGGAGGGGCACGGCACTAACTCTTTTCGACGACCGCCACGGCGTTCGCCAGTTCGCGTGAGTGCGTCATCGAGAGGTCGATCGCACCGGCCCCGATCCGCTCCGCCCAGGCCGCTATCCGGCCGCTGAGGCGCACGGACGGCTTCGGCCGGCCCGCGATCTCGATGTCACGCCACGCGAACGCGCGGGCGACACCGAACCCGAGCGCCTTGCCGACCGCCTCCTTGCCGGCGAACCTGCCGGCGTAGCTCTGCGCCGGATTCGCCCGCGAGTCGCAGTATGCGCGCTCCGCCTCCGTGAAGCACCGCTCCCGGAAGCGGGGATAGCGCTCGAGCGCGCGGCGTACGCGCTCGATCTCGATCAGGTCGACACCGACGGTCATAGGTGGGTCACAAATGCTCCTCCAGCCAATCCGGTAGCTGCGCGATCGACGAGATGATCCCGTCCGGCCTGGCACGGCTCGCCTCGACGGCGTCGGGCCTGAACTTTCCCGTCCGGACGAGGATGGACTTCATCCCGTGCGCCAACGCGCCGCCGATGTCCGCCTCGATGTCGTCGCCGACCATCCAGGTGAGACTCGGTTCTGCGTCGAGCTCTTTCAACGCGGCTTCGAAGTAGGGAGTCGAAGGCTTGCCAAGGACGATCGCATCCGTTTCCGCGGCGTACTCGAGCCCGGCGACGAAAACGCCGGCGTCGAGGAGCGGCCCGTTCTTCGTCTGCCACCACCGGTTCTTGTGGAGCGAGTAGAGCTGGGCGCCGGCCTCCAGCTCGTGGAAGGCGCGTGCCAGGTTCATGTAGCTGAAGACGAGATTTGTCTCTGGGGTCTCGTCGGCGCCGCCGATGAGGACCGCCTCCGCGTCCTCGCCGACGAGCTCGATCCCCTCTAGCTCGCCCACGATCGCGTGCATGGTGAGCGCGAGAACCCGGCGTCCGGCCAGCGTCTGCGCCGCCGCCCGCGGCGTGGTCTGCAGCTCTTCGTCGTCGAGCTCGATTCCCATGGCGCGCAGCTCCTCGGCCAGGGTCGCGCGCGCGCGCGTCGTGCTGTTGGTGACGAAGCGGATCCTGTGCCCGTCGGCACGAAGTCGCCGGACGGCGTCGGCCCCGCCGGCGATGGGTTCGCCCGAGACGTGGAAGACACCGTCGACGTCCAGCAGAATTGCGGCCATGGAGGGCGAGTCTATTCGCGTGACCCGTTCCGTCGTTCTGCCGCTCTCGGAGGTGCAGCTCCGCTTCTCGCGGTCGAGCGGGCCCGGCGGACAGCACGCACAGAAGTCCGAAACGCGAGTCGAAGCCATCTTCGACGTGGAGGCGTCGAACGCGCTCACGGAGACCCAGAAGCGCCGGGTCATTTCCCGAGCGGGGCCCGTCCTGCGCGCGCTCGCCCAGGACGAGCGGAGCCAGCTCCGGAACCGCGAGCTCGCCGTCGAGCGGCTCGTCGATCAGCTCCGCCGGGCGCTCCGGGTCGAACGCCGCCGGGTGCCGACGAAGCCGACCGAGGCCTCACGCCGGCGCCGGCTCGAGGACAAACAACGGAGATCCAAGACGAAGCGGCTGAGGCGCGAGCTGGATGACTGATGCCCACCCGTACCCATCCGGGCCGGGCCCGCGTTTACTCTTTGAAAATAATGGCGCCGATCTCCGTCACCCTAGCTAGGCGGGATCCACCGGCTGCCGTGGTCGCCCTCGTCGGGGAGCACGACGCCTACTCCGCTCAGCGGCTCGAGAACGAGCTCGCCGTCCTGCTCGAGGAGGGCCGGCGGGTCGTCGTCGACCTGCGCGACGCCTCGTTCATCGACTCGACGACGTTGAGCGTCCTCCTTGTTGCGCGCCACCGCGCCGAGCGATCGTCTCTCGGATTTGCGCTCCTGCTGCCCGATCGGACGTACACGCAGGTCCATCAAATCCTGGATCTGACCGGCCTCGGGCCGACCTTCGCGATCTTCGGGAAGCTCGACGATGCGCTCGCTGCCGTTCGCGCGGGCCGCGTCGCCGGCCGCCCGGTTCGAGCAGCGTAACCCGCACCGTCCGACCCTCCCCGTAGCTTCCGTCCGCGATGGATCACGAGCCGCTCCGGCGTGGCTTCGCCGAGTTCGTCGGCACCTTTGCGTTCGTCTTCGTCGGCGCCGGGTCGGTCCTCAGCATCGCGAAGGCACTGGCGCCCGCGATCGTCAACGCGCAGGCGCTCGACGTCTACGGCGGTCTGACCCTCGTCGGCGTCGCCCTCGCCAATGGGGTCGCGATCGCCGTCATGGTTTCCGCGGTCGGACACATCTCGGGCGGTCATCTCAACCCTGCGGTCACGCTCGGATTCCTCGTCACCCGCCGCATCGCGCCGTCGCTGGCGATCGTCTACTGGAGCATGCAGTTCGCCGCAGCCGCGGCCGCAGCCGCCTTGCTCCGCTGGGTCTATCCTGAGAGCGCGCGCCGGCTGACGCATCTCGGAGCGCCGGGCCTGACGAGCGGCGTCAGCGTCTGGCAAGGACTCGTGATCGAGATCGTGCTGACGTTCTTCCTCGTCTGGGTGGTCTTCGCCACCGCCGCCGATCCGGGCGGCGCCTTCAAGTCGATAGCCGGGCTCGCAATCGGGCTGACCATCACGGTAGACGTCTTGATGGGCGGCCCGATGACGGGCGCCGCGATGAATCCGGCCCGCGCCTTCGGGCCTGAGCTCCTCTCACGCCACTGGAGCGACGCCTGGGTCTGGTACGCCGGCCCCTTCATCGGCGGCGCGCTGGCCGCGCTCGCGTATGAGACGCTCTACCTGCGGACGCTGCGACCGCTGTTGCCGGTCGGCCCGCCCGATTCGGGCGTGATCGAGCCGCGCCCGGGCGACACCTCCGTCTCCTAGCGCGCAGGATTGCTACAACGCGGCGGTGCCGAAGCCGCTCGCCGTTGTGCCCGAGCTCGAGGCCGAGCTCGACGACCTTTACTCGGCGCCGCCCGAGAGCTTCATCCGCACGCGTAATGACCTCGCGCAGCGGCTCAAGCAGGCAGGCCAGATCGACGGCGCCGCGCGGGTCAAGCAACTCCGTAAGCCCACGGTCCCCCTGTGGGCCGTGAACCAGCTTGCGCGGCGCTATCCCGACGAGGTTCGCGCGCTGCTCGAAGCGGGAGACCGGCTGCGAGTCGCGCAGGAGGCCGCCCTCCGCGGTGAGACGCAGACACTTCGCGCGGCAACGGCCGCTGAACGGAAGCTTCTGCGCAGCCTGACGCAGCGAGGCGAAGAGCTGCTGCACGAGACGGGTCATTCGGCAGACCCGAAACGCATCGTCAGCACGCTTCGCGCAGCCGCAGTCGATCCGGCCGGCCGCAAGCTGCTCGAGGAGGGCCGACTGAGCGAGGAGCTCGAAGCGACCGGTTTCGACGCTTTCGCCGGGATGGAGATCCCGTCCAGTCCGAAGCCGGAGGAGAAAGCGCCGAAGGGAACCTCGCCTGCAACGCAACAGCGGCGACAGGAGGAGAGGCTCCTCAAGCTGCGTGACAACGTCACGAAGGCCAAGAAGGAGGCGACGAAGGCAGAGCGCGCCGTGACCCGAGCGGAGGCGAGCCTGGCCGAGGCCCGCCAGAAGGCCGCTCAAGCGAATGAGTCCCTGCGACGCGCACAGACCGAGTTGGAAGAGGCCGAGGCCGAGTGACGGCCACGATCCGTCGTCGGATCAGCTACTCGACGGTGACGGTCTTCGCCAGGTTGCGCGGCTGGTCGACGTTCAGTCCACGCAATCGCGCGATTCGGTAGGCGAGCAGCTGGAGCGGCAGCACGGCGAGCACGGCCTGCAGGAATGCAGGCGTCCGCGGGATGTAGATGACGTCGTCGGCATGATGCTGGATGTCCTCGTTCCCGTCGGTCGCGACCGCGATCACCTGCGCGCCGCGCGCCCTCACCTCCTGGATGTTCGAGACGACCTTCTCGTAGACCACCTTCTGATCGATGGCGATGCAGACGACGGGGGTGTCGGAGTCGAGGAGGGCGATCGGTCCGTGCTTCATCTCGCCGGCCGAGTACGCCTCGGTCGGGATGTAGGAGATCTCCTTCAGCTTCAACGCGCCCTCGAGCGCGACCGGGAGCCCGATGTGCCGCCCGAGGTAGAGGAAGAACGGCTTGTTGTAGTGGCGCTGCGCGATCTCCTCGATCGGATGGTCGGCGTCCAGGAACTGCTCCATCTTCTCGGGCAGGTCGAAGAGCTCCTCGAGGATGTACTCGATCTCTTCGGCGGGCAGCGTGCGCCGGATCTGCGCGAGCTTGAGCGCGATCAGCGAGAGTAGGGCGACCTGTGCGGTGAAGGTCTTGGTGGCGGCGACGCTGATCTCGAGCCCGGCGCGCGTGTAGAGGACGGCGTCGACCTCACGCGTGATCTGCGTTCCGAGCTGATTGGTGATGGCGAGCGTCCGCGCGCCCTGCTCGCGAGCGAGGCGCATGGCCGCGATCGTGTCGGCCGTCTCGCCGGACTGCGTGATCCCGATTACCAGCGTGTCCTTCGAGAGCACCGGGTTGCGGTAGCGCCACTCGCTCGCGATGTCGGGCTCGACCGGAACGCGCGCCCACTCCTCGATGATGTATCGCCCGGTAACGGCAGCGTGGTAGGCGGTGCCGCAGGCGACGATCACGATCCGGCGCAGGTTCTGGATCTCCAGCTCGTTGAGGCCGATTCCTTCCAACACGAGTTTCCCGCGGCGCGCGCGGTCGCCGATCGTCTCGCGCACCGCCTCAGGCTGCTCGTAGATCTCCTTGAGCATGAACGTCTCGTAGCCGCCCTTGACGGCGCTCTCGTCGTCCCAGTCGATTGGCTCGACTTCCTTGTGCTCGACCTCGCCCTCGTCCGTGAAGAACCGTGCGCCCTCTGGGGTGATCGCAACGACCTCGCCGTCCTCGATCAGCTGCACCTTGCGCGTTTCGCGCAGGAACGCCGCAATCGACGATGCCAGGAACATCTCGCCGTCCCCGACGCCGACCACGAGCGGGCATTGCCGGCGCGTGCCGACGAGGAGGTCGGGCTGGTCGTAATGGATCACGACGAAGGCGAAATGGCCTTCCAGCAGGCGAGTGGCGACCAGCACGGCCTCCACGAGGTCGCCGTCGTAGTTCTGCTCGACGAGGTGCGCGACGACTTCCGCATCCGTCTCGGAGGTGAAGCGATGGCCTTCTGCTTCGAGCGATTCCTTGAGCTCACGGTAGTTCTCGACGATTCCGTTCAGCACGATCGCGAGCCGACCGTCCTCACAACCCGTCAGCGGGTGCGCGTTCTGCTCGTTGACGGCGCCGTGCGTCGCCCAGCGTGTGTGACCGAGTCCGTGATTCGACTTGGACCCGTTCGGGCCCGCCGCATCTTTCAGAAACTGGAGATTCCCGACCGCGCGCACGTACTCGAGACTGCCGTTCTCGCGCAGCGCGATGCCGGCCGAGTCGTAGCCGCGGTACTCGAGGCGCTCGAGACCGTAGAGCAACAACTCCTTCGCAGCCCGGCTACCGACGTACCCGATGATCCCGCACACCCGAAACTCCTCTCAGTTGCCGCCCCGTGCCTTCAGAGGTGGATCGAAATGCCGCAGATTCCGGTTTTTCCGAAAACGGGCTCTCGAAAACGGCAAAAAGCCCGGCTAGCGATCCGCCCCTTCGCCGAGACGATCAGCCGAGCTCTCGTCGCACGAGAGCCGCGATCCTACCACAGAGGGTTTCGGCCTCCTGGCCGGTTTCCGCCTCGGCCAGCACCCGGATGACGGGCTCCGTGCCCGACGGTCGGACGAGCACCCGGCCTCGGTCTCCGAGCTCGGCGTTGAGCCGCGCGACCTCCTCTTCGATCGCGGGATTGAGCCGCCCGTGTGGCTCGAAAGAGACATTCTCCTTCGCCTGCGGGAAGCGCGGCATGACGGCGGCGACCTCTGCGAGTGAACGGCCGTGTAATGCGTTGCAAAGCAGGAGCGCGGCGACCAGACCGTCTCCGGTCACGTGTCCGTCCAGCCAGATCAGGTGCCCGGACTGCTCGCCACCGAGCATGCCTCCCTCGCGGCGCAGCGCCTCGAGCACGTAACGGTCGCCGACGTCGGTGGTGACTACGCGGATTCCGTTCTCGGCCAGCAGGCGATGCAGGCCCATGTTCGCCATCACGGTCACCGCAACCAGGTCGACATCGCGGTCGAGCGCGAGCACCGCGACGATCTGATCACCGTCGACGACGTCCCCGTTCCCGTCGACCGCGAGCATGCGGTCGCCGTCACCGTCGAAGGCGACGCCGAGGTCGAGCCCGAGCTCGGTGACGGTGCGCTGGAGCGCGCGCAGGTCGGTCGCGCCGCAGCCGACGTTGATGTTCGTGCCGTCCGGCTTGTCCCCGATTGCAGTGACCTCTGCACCGAGCTCGGTAAACGCCTTCGGGGCGAGCCCGGAGTAGGCGCCGTTCGCACAGTCGACGCCGATTCTCAAGCCGCTGAGATCGGAGCCGAATCGTTCGACGACGTGCTCCAGGTAGCTGTCAGTGGCGACACCGACCTCGTCGATGTCGCCGCCGCCCGTGGCCGGCGTGTCGAGCAACGCTTCGACCTCTTCCTCCTGCGTGTCGGACAGCTTTTGTCCGTCACGGTCGAAGAACTTCACGCCGTTGTATTCGGGCGGGTTGTGCGATGCGGTGATGACGCATCCGAGGTCGAGCGTCAAGAGGGCGACAGCCGGCGTCGGAAGGACACCCGCGACGACCGCGTTGCCGCCGACGGAGGCGATCCCGCGCGCGAGCGACTGCTCGAGCTCGGGCCCCGACGCGCGCGTGTCGCGCCCGACGAAGATCCGTCCGCGACCGGACCACACTGTTGCGGCGCGGCCAAGACGCTCTACGAGCTCCGGGGTGAGGTCTTTGCCTACTACGCCACGGACCCCGTCCGTGCCGAAGTATCTCCTCGGCACTACCGCTTACTGAACTGCGGCGCCTTGCGCGCCTTGTGCAGGCCCGCCTTCTTGCGCTCGACGATACGAGCGTCGCGCGTCAGAAAGCCGGCCCGCTTGAGCGGGACACGCAACTCCGGATCGGCCTCGACGAGCGCGCGCGCGATGCCGTGACGGACTGCCCCCGCCTGTCCGCTCGGGCCGCCACCGTGGACGCGGACCCGGATGTCGAACGTCCCCTCAACCCCTGCGATCTGGAGCGGCGCCAGCGCGGACGTGCGATGCGCTGCGCGCGGAAAGTAGTCCTCGATCGTGCGACCGTTGAACCACGTGTTCCCGTCGCCGGGTCGCAGGATCACGCGGGCGACGGAGGTCTTCCTTTTGCCCGTCCCACGGTATTGCGCGATCTGGCTCATCTGTCCTCCCACTTCAGCGGCTGCGGCGCCTGCGGCCCGTGCGGATGCTCGGGGCCCGCATAGATCTTGAGCTTCGTGATCTGCTGCCGAGCCAGCCGGTTCTTCGGGAGCATGCCCTTCACCGCGGCGCGCAGGACCTCTTCCGGCCGGCGCTCGAGCTGCTCGCGCAGCGTCCGGCTGCGGATCCCTCCGGGATAGCCGGAGTGACGGTAGTAGCGCTTCTGGTCGAGCTTGTTGCCGGTCACCTGGATCTTCTCGGCGTTGACGACGATCACGAAGTCGCCGGTGTCCACGTGCGGCGTGTACTCGGGCTTCCCTTTGCCGCGCAGCTGGTCCGCAATGCGGGTGGCGAGCCGGCCGAGCGTCTGCCCGTCGGCGTCGACCACGTACCAGTGGCGCGCGATCTCTCCTGGTTTGGCGTTGTAGGTCTTCATGGAAAAGGCGGACTAACGGGTCCGCCCGGCGCAAAACTGTAGCAGCCGGCGGCGGAATCCGGCCGCCCGGCCTGGACGATCTCGCTACCCGGGATCGGGGCCAGGGCGCGTCATTATGCTCATCCGGGTGAGAGGACGCACCGCCGCGCTGGTTGCGGCCTGCGCGGGGGTCTGCGTACCCGCCGCGGCCGCGGCACCGCCCCAGGGCATCCAAACGGATGCCGCCTTCGCGGCCAGCTACGCGCAGCGCGGCGTCAGCAGCGTGGGCGCGACCACTCAACGCATCAGCTGTTACACGCCCGAGGTCTACTACCAGGGCAGCCTTGCGCCCGCGCAGGGATATCCGGACGGCGGCTCCACGCTGTGCAACGGCGCTGCGACGACGGGAGAGAACATCGGCCCGTACCCGACCCAGGACGTCTCCAACCCGCCGCTCCGTGCGAAGGACTTCTCCGAATCAGATCTGCACGTCGATCCGACGAATGCGCGCCACCTGATCGGTATCAGCAAGTGGATCGTGAACAGCGAGGGCTACAACCACCTCACCGGCTTCTTCGAGTCGTTCGACGGCGGCGCGACGTGGCCGCAACAAGGTCACATTCCCGGCTACGAGGGCTGGACGGACAACTCGGACCCCGTCGGGGCGTTCGACCCGTGGGGGAACTTCTACGCCGTCGTGTTTCCATACCAGTTCTCGTACATCCCGAGCGGCCAGCACATCTTCCTGTCGCCGGACGTCAATCCTTCGCTGCCGCGCTCGGGGCTCGGGATCGCCGTTCGTCCCCACGGTGCGTCGGCGGCGACGACCTGGAACACGACGCACGGCGGCCAGCTGGACCTGATCGAGCGGACTCCGTTCGAAGCGAAGGAGACCTTCGACAAGCAATGGTTGACGATCGACACGAATCGCCGCAGCCCTCACTTCGGCCGCGTCTACGTCACGTGGGCCATCGGGAGCAAGGACAGCGACCTGCGCATCTACGGCTCGTACGGCGATGCGCACAAGAACGGGACGCACACGAACTGGTCGCATCCCCGGCTCGTGCAGCCGCAGGCCCGGCGGATCGGCGACAACGGCTCGCTGCCACGCGTCGCGCCGGACGGGACCATCTGGCTGGCGACGTCGAGCTTCGGCAACTCGAGCGACCCTTACACGATGTCGGTGACCTCGTCCCGGAACGGGGGCAAATCGTGGGCGCGCCGTCGGGTAATCGTGCGCCATACCGTCGACGGCTACCGGAACACGACGTTCCGCGCCGCTTTCGGGGAGGCGTTCACGGTCGGCCCTCGGAAGGTCGGCCGCTTCTACCCGTTGTACGCCGCGTACGAGCAGTCCAACGGCAGCGAGACGACGCTGTTCATCCGCGGTTCGTTCGACGGCGGCAAGCACTGGTCACGCGCGATGCAGGTGAGCGACGCAGCCGGCCCCGGCGACGCGTTGCAGCCGAATCTCGCGGTTGCTCCGACTGGGACCGTCGCAGTGGCTTTCTACGACCGACGACTGGCGTGTCCGGAGTCGAACACGCCCGAGGCGACCGTTGCGGGACTGCTCTTCGACCCGCGTACGCCACAGGGGCGGCAGAACTACTGCATCAATACCGCTATCCAGTTCTATCGCCCGAAGCTTCGCCCGCTCGGCCACAACATCCGTCTTTCCGGGCACACGTGGGATCCACAGCTGTCGTCGCCGCGCTTCGATTGCATCTGCAATCCGGTGAGCTTCATCGGCGACTACTTCGGCATCGACTCACGCGGCGGGTTCACCTACACGGCATCGGTCGAGACGTTCAACGCCGCGGGTGAGAACCCCGGCTACCACCAGCAGCAGCTGGTCTCGAAGATCCGGACGCCCTAGCCCCAGCGCTCCCAGTGGATGAGATCGTCCACCCCCTTCCTCGCCTGCGTCAACCTGCTCGAGATCGCGCTCCACTGCGAATCGTCCGCAGGTTTGCCGATGGTGATGCAACAAGCGACGGCCACGTCGTCTGGGATGCGCAGCAATTCCTTGAAGGACTGCGTTGCTTCCGTGAACACCCCGAAGAGCCCGGCGGCGTAGCCCTCGTCGATCGCTGCGAGCAGAATCAGCATGGCCGCAGCGCCCGCATCGAAATGCCAGTACGGGATGGGCCATTCGATCTCCACGCCGTCGCTGAGCTTGTCCGGCTTGCGGTAGCGGTTGTGGTAGTCGTCCTCGCGAACTCCCACGACGACCAGCACGGGCGCTTTCAGCCACGGCTCGAGCGTCGCACCTGAGCGCGGCGCGGGGCTGGCCTCTTCGAGAAGGTCGGCGATCCGCTGCCGGGTGTCGGCGTCGGTCACGACTACGAGCCGCTGTCCCTGGCTGAAGCCGGCACTCGGCGCACGCCGAACGGTTCCGACGATCCGCTCGATCGTCTCCCGGGGGATCGGTTCCGGTTCGTAGGCGCGCACCATACGCCGCCGCCTCAGGATCTCCCTCAGATCCATCTCGGCGAGAATACGACACGTGATCCGACGCCGTGTCGTCGTCCACGGCCTCGTGCAGGGCGTGTTTTTCCGGGACTCGACCCGGCGACTCGCGCAGCGGCAGGGGGTTGCGGGTTGGGTGGCGAACCGTCCGGACGGAGCAGTCGAAGCGATCTTCGAAGGTGAAGTGGATGCGGTCGAGCGGCTCGTCGCTTTCAGCCGGGAAGGCCCGCGAGGCGCTCAGGTCGAGTCAGTCGAGGTTGTCGAGGAAGAACCGGAAGGTCTCCGCGGTTTCGCCGTGCGTTAAGCGGCTCGCAGGCGTCACAGTTTCGTACCCGTGCCTGGCACCGGTACGTGTCCCGAGGAGCCACGCGGACGACGAGCCCGCTACTCCCACTCGATCGTGGCCGGAGGTTTCGAGCTCAGGTCGAGGGCGACTCGATTCACGCCGGGGATCTCGTTGATGATCCTGCTCGAGATCGTCTCCAGCAGGTCGTACGGCAACCGCGCCCAGTCCGCTGTCATCGCATCGTCCGATGTGACCGCGCGGATGACGATCGGATACGCGTACGTGCGCTCGTCGCCTTGCACGCCGACCGAACGGATCGCCGGCAGCACGGCGAACGACTGCCACAGCTCCCGATACAAGCCTGCGCGCCGGATCTCTTCCTGCAGAATCGCATCCGCCGAACGGAGAATCGCCAGCCGCTCATCGGTGACGTCGCCGATGATGCGGATCGCAAGCCCTGGGCCGGGGAACGGCTGCCGCCACACCATCCGCTCCGGCATGCCCAGCTCCTCGCCGACCCGGCGGACCTCGTCCTTGAACAGCAGCCGTAACGGCTCGACTAGGTCCATGCGCATGTCCGCGGGTAGGCCGCCTACGTTGTGGTGCGACTTGATCATCGCGGCGACTCCGTCTTCTCCCCCGCCCGACTCGATCACGTCGGAGTAGAGCGTCCCCTGGACGAGGAACCGAACGTCTCCGAGCTTGCCGGCCTCCTCCTCGAAGACGCGGATGAACTCCTCGCCGACGATCTTCCGCTTCTGCTCCGGATCGTCGACGCCCTCGAGTCGTGACAGGAACCGCTCCTGCGCCTGCACGTGCACGAGCGGGACACGGAAGTGTCCGTCGAACGTCTCCACCACCTGCTCGGCTTCGTTCTCGCGCAGCAGGCCGTGGTCGACGAACACACACGTGAGCTGGTCGCCGATTGCCTTGTGCACGAGCAGCGCGGCAACGGCGGAATCGACGCCGCCGGACAGGGCGCAGAGGACGCGCTCGCGCCCGACAGCCGCGCGGATCCGCTCCACCTGCTCCTCGATCACTGCCGCCGGTGTCCACGCGGGCGGCGCGCCCGCGACGTTGTACAGGAAGTTCTTCAGCAGCTCGGTGCCGTGTGGCGTGTGGACGACCTCCGGATGGAACTGCACGCCGTAGAGGCGCCGCGCCGCATCCTCGAACGCCGCCACGGGTGTCGACCGCGACGTTGCGACGACTCGCGCTCCGGAAGGAGGGGCTGTGACGGTGTCGCGATGCGACATCCAAACGGTCTCCTCCTCCGGCAAGCCTGCGAACAGCTCCGACTCGACGGCAGTCAGATCCGTCTTGCCGAACTCGGACGCGCCGGTTCGCTCGACTGTGCCGCCGAGATCAAGCGCCAGCAGCTGTGCGCCGTAGCAGATTCCCAAGGTCGGAATACCGAGCTCGAACACCTCGGGATCCACGTGCGGTGCGCCTTCCGCGTACACCGAAGCGGGCCCGCCGCTGAGGATCAGCGCGTGCGGGTTGCGCGCGCGCACCTGCGCGGCCGTCACGCCGTGGCCGACCAGCTCCGAGTAAACCCGGCATTCGCGCACGCGCCGTGCGATCAGCTGCGCGTACTGCCCGCCGAGATCCACCACCAATACGGGCCGCTCTTCCGCGGGCCGCTCCGGCAGCGGCAGAACTTCAGCGCCGATAGTTCGGTGCCTCCTTCGTCATCGTCACGTCGTGCGGGTGGCTCTCGCGAAGGCCGGCGGCCGTAATGCGGACGAATTGCGCGCCCTTCATCTCGTCGATCGTCGCCGCCCCGCAATAACCCATTGCCTGGCGCAGCCCGCCGACGAGCTGATGCAGGATCGAAGCGACGGGCCCCTTGTACGGGACGCGCCCCTCGATTCCCTCAGGCACGAGCTTCTCGACGTCCTCGACGTCACCCTGGAAGTAACGGTCGCGCGACGAGCCGCGTGCGCGCATCGCGCCGAGCGAGCCCATGCCGCGGTACTCCTTGAACCGTTCGCCCTGCTGAAAGATCACGTCGCCGGGCGCCTCGTCCGTTCCCGCGAGGATCGATCCCGTCATGACCGAATCCGCTCCGGCCGCCAGCGCCTTTGCGATGTCACCCGAAGATGACAGTCCGCCGTCCGCGATGAGCGGAACATCGTGTTGCGCCGCGACTTGCGCGGATTCGTAAATCGCCGTGACTTGAGGGACGCCGACGCCGGCCACCACCCGGGTCGTACAACTCGCACCAGGCCCGACTCCGATCTTTACCGCGTCTGCACCTGCATCGATCAACGCTGCCGTCCCCTCGGCCGTCGCCACGTTGCCCGCAACGACCTCGACGTCGAGCTCCGACTTGATCCGCCGCACCATCTCCGGCACCGACGCCGAATGGCCGTGCGCAGTGTCGACGACCAGCACGTCGACACCCGCGTCGACGAGCGCTCCCGCGCGCTCCCACGCATCGGGGCCGACACCGACTGCGGCGCCGACACGCAATCGTCCCCGCTCGTCCTTCGTCGCCTTGGGGAACTCGATCCTCTTCTGGATGTCCTTGACGGTGATCAGCCCCTTCAGCCGCCCTTCCGAGTCGACAACCGGGAGCTTCTCGATCTTGTGGCGGTGGAGGATCGCCTCCGCCTCCACAAGCGTCGTCCCGACGGGCGCCGTCACCAGGTCCCGTGACGTCATCAACGCGGACACCGGCTGCGACGCGTCGGGTGCAAAACGGAGATCGCGATTCGTCAGGATCCCGACGAGCAGGCCCGTCTCGTCGGTGATCGGCACGCCGGAGATGTGGTACGTCGCCATCAGCTCGAGCGCATCGGAAACGACTGCGTCCCGTGGCAGGGTGACCGGCTCGACGATCATCCCGGACTCCGAGCGCTTGACCTTGTCGACCTCCGCCATCTGCGCATCGATCGACAGGTTGCGGTGGACTATGCCCATACCACCCTCGCGCGCCAGCGCGATCGCGAGGCGCGCCTCCGTAACGGTGTCCATCGCGGCCGAGACGATCGGGATCTCGATCGTGATACCGCGCGTGAGTCTCGTCGCGGTCGAGACCTCGTTCGGCAGCACGCGCGACTCGGCCGGAACGAGCAGAACGTCGTCGAACGTCAGCCCTTCTCTGCCGAATTTCCGGTCGAGCTCGAGGAGCCGCTCGACCTGTCCGGGCGCTAGCTCGACTCCCATCGCGTCACGCTAGCACCCCGCCAAGACATCAGCCCGCGACCGGCTCGAGCACCCGCACGTGGACCGAGCTCTGCAGCCGCGTCGCCTCCCGCGGCTCGAAGCGCCCGGCTCCGACCTCGAGCGTCGAGGCCGCCCCAGCGGCCACGGCGATCTTCAACGAGTCCTCGAGCGGCTTGTCTGCGACCCGTGCAGCGAGGAAGGCCGCGAGGAGGACGTCCCCGGAGCCGACCGCAGAGACGGGCTCCACCAGTGGGGCGTCGGCGCGAAACAGCGTTCGCTTCCGCTCGACCCGGAAGAGCCCGAAGCTGCGAGTCTCTGCGGTAATCAGGACGTTGCGCGCGCCCATGTCGGCAATCCGGTCGAGCGCCATCGTGTAGTCCTCGTCGTCCCCGAGCTCCTGGCCCACGAGTCCCTCGGCCTCACGTTGATTCGGCGTGACGAGGAACACCTCGGCCTCGACACCCAGACGCAACGGCGGTCCTTCCGAGTCCAGGACTGCCGGCACGTGGCGCCGATTGAGATCGCGGATCGCCTCCGCGTAGAAAGCCTCGTCGACGCCTCGGGGGAGAGTCCCGGCGAACACGACCATGTCGGCGCCGCGCGCGAGGTAGCTGATTTTCTCGAGCAACATCGCGAGCTCCTCCGGCTCCACGTGGGGCCCCCACTCGTTGATCTCCGTGTATGTCGCCGCCGTCGGATCGACGACGGCGGTCGAGGTGCGCGATTCGTCCGCGATCCGCACGAAGTCGTTGAGGATCGCCTCGGAGGTCAATTCCTCGACGATGCGCGTTCCCGTGCGCCCGCCGGCAAGGCCCGTCGCGACCACGGGGACGTCCAACCGCTTCAGAGCGCGCGCGACGTTGATTCCTTTGCCGCCGGCGAGCGTCAGACCCTGGCTCGCGCGGTGACGGTGGCCCAGCTGGAAGTTCGGGACCGTCAGTGTCCGGTCGATCGCCGCGTTCATCGTCACCGTGACGATCACGAGAACCAGTCCTTCACGTGGGTGAGGGTGCGGCCGGCGTAGAAGCCGGCGCGCCCACCGAACCCAGGCTTGGCCACTGAGCGGTCGGCGATCAATGGTTGTCGTGCCACGAGCCGGCGTCCAGAATAGATGCGGATTTCGCCCACGCGCTGACCTCGTTCGACCGGCAGCTCGAGCGCGGTCGGGGCCACGACACGCTCGACGAGGGGCTTGTCGATGCGTACTGACCGGGCAACCTGCCGCGCTGCAACGATGGGGACCGAGCCTTTCCCGTACCCGACGCTCGCCTCGAGATAGACATGACCAGGAGGCACGAGCCACACCGGCCGGTACCGCGAGATGCCCCACCGAAGCAGCGACGCCAGGTCCGTGTTGCGCTGCGAACGCGTGGGGCTCCCGAGCACTGTCGTGTACAGCGTGACACCGTTGCGGCGCACCGCGGCGACTTCGCACCAGCCCGCCGTGCCCGTGTGTCCCGTCTTGACGCCGTAGAGGCCCTTGAAGACGCCGAGTAGGTCGTTCCACGTGTGCAGGTGCCGGCCTCCGGGGATCGTGTCGTTTCGGAGCCGTACGGTGGCCCGGATTCGCGGATTGCGCATGGCGAACTCCGCAAGCGTCGTCACGTCTTTGGCCGTGGAGTAGTGACCCCGCACGTCCAGCCCGTCCGGCCGGATGAAGTGCGTTCGCTCGAGCCCGAGCTCCTGCGCCTTCGCGTTCATCATCGAGACGAACGCTTGCCGGTCTCCGCGGCCGACGTAATCGGCGAGCGCGACGGCGGCGTCGTTCGCACTCTGAATCAACGCCGCTTTGACGAGATCTCCCACGCGTATGCGCTCGCCGGCGCGGAGGTGCACGGTCGACTCACCGACTGCGGCCGCATCCGCCCGGACCCGCACCACTGCGTTCCAGCGCGCATGATCGAGCGCGACGATCACTGTCATCAGCTTCGTGAGGCTTGCGATCGGCACATGCGTCCAGGCTCCGTGCTGCGCAAGCACTTCGCCGGTCGCGGGATCCTCGACGATGAATGCTCGCGCAAGAACCGTTGGCGGCGGAGTTGCTGCCGCGTGTGCGGCGGTGACGAAGGCGAGCGCCGCGAGGAGGGCGGCGACCCAGATCCGGAGGATCACGAGCGGGAAGGCTAGCGCTATTTGACCCGAAGCTTTTGGCCTATGAGCAGGGCGGTCGGATCGATGCCGGGATTGAGGGTCATCAGCTCGTCCACGGTTGTGCCGTACTTCTGTGCGATGGAGCCGAGCGTGTCGCCGCTCCGCACCGCGTAGTACTCCGCCCTGGGCGTCGTCGTCTCCGTCGTCGTCGCGGTGGTGGCCTGTGGAGTCGTGAGAACGAGCTTCGTCGTTGTCGTCGTCGTTGTCGTCGCGGTGCGCGTCGTCGTCGGGAACAGGCCGACCGTCGTCGTCGATCCCGAGCCGCCGCTCAAGCCCGACTTGATCAGGATCACAGCGATCGTGACGGCCGCGAGGAACGCCGCCGGAGCGCCGTACCGCGCCAGTTCCTTGCGCCTGCGCGGATCCATGGTTTGCTCTTTACCAGCCGGAGACTGCCCACACTTCGCGCGCGTACTTCGAAGCCTCCGCAGCGGCTGCGCTGCGCCAGTCCATGCCGCTGACGCGGAAGGCGTAGATCACGTCCCGCGAGACGTTCACGAGTGCGCTCGCCGGGCCGCTCGTGAACGCGCGCGCTACATCTGCGGCCGTGGCCCCCTGGGCACCGACACCGGGGAGCAGCAAAATCGCGCGCGGGAGCAGCCTCCTGGCTTCGCCGACAGCGCGGGGATGCGTCGCACCGATGACGGCACCGACCGACGACAGGCCGTGCTCCCCGACCAGATCGGCACCCCACTCGGCCACGAGCTCGGCAACCTGGTGCCAGACGTGCCGCCCGTCAGAGAGAACGAGGTCCTGCACCTCCGCCCCGCCCGCGTTCGACGTCTTGACGACACAGAAGATGCCTGCCCCGCCGCGGCGGCACGCAGCGAGGAACGGATCGAGCGAGTCGCGGCCGAGATACGGATTCACGGTCACCGCATCGGCGAGTGGAGGCTTGTCGTTCGGCGATTCCAGATACGCAGCCGCGTACGCGCGCGCGGTCGAGCCGATGTCGCCGCGCTTCGCGTCGGCGATCACCTGCAATCCGGCTGCCCGTGAGTAGGCACAGACATCCTCGAGAGCGCGCACGCCGTCCGAGCCGAGGGCCTCGAAGAAGGCGACCTGCGGCTTGACCGCAACGACGTAAGGCGCGACCGCATCGACAAGGCCCCGGCAGAAGCGCGCACACGCGTCCGCCGCCCGGGCGCGCCCGAGATGGGCTTCGCCCTTCAGCTCGACGGGCAGGAGGTCCGGCCGCGGGTCGAGCCCAACGACGAGCTGCGAACGCTTCCGCTCGACCGCCTCGGCCAGGCGGTCGGCGAAGTTCGTCGTCGCGACGGCGGCCACACCGTAAAGGTACTGCGCCCTAAAGACGGCGAAGGCCGCTTTCTACGCGGCCTTCGCAGTTCTCGAGAGGGAGGCTCAGGGACTAGGCGCCGGCCCCGCCGCTCTTTACGGCCGCCTTGAGCTGACTCCCCGCGGTGAACTTCGGCACCGTGGCTGCCGGGATCGTCACCTTCTGCGTTGGATTGCGAGGATTCACGCCCTGGCGCTCTGCGCGCCGCTGGGTCACGAATTTTCCGAAGCCCGTGAAGGCCACTTCCCCGCCCCCCTGCAGCGTGTCGGTGATCGCGTCGAGGAAGGCGTCTACGGCCTTCGCCGCATCGCGACTCGAGAGATCGGCGCGTCTCGCGATCTCGTTAACGAACTCCTGTTTCGTCAAGTCCCACTCCTCCTGTCGACAGTTCGGCCCACGGGCAAAGACCCTAACAGCCGCGCCGGACCCGCTCAACCATGCGGTTTTGCGGGTCTTTTGGGCCTCGGCAGACGATCCTCGGCCCTGTTTTCGCGCAAAAACCGGGCCTCAGACGGCCTCGAGGATCTCGCCGGCCCGGAAAATCGGACGCAACCGAACGGCCTGACGAGCAAGCGCGTCGGCTCCGCCTTCCTCGCGATCGACGACGCAAACCGCCGTTCGCACGGTCAGACCGGCGTTACGTAGGGCCTCGACCGCCTCCAGCAGAGCGCCGCCGGAAGTCACCACGTCCTCGACGAGGCAGACGGTTTCGCCCTTGGCGTACACACCCTCGAGGCGGTTCGACGTGCCGTACTCCTTCGCAGCTTTGCGAACGATCAGAAACGGGAGACCAGAAGCGAGCGACCCCGCGGCCGCGAGCGCGACGGCGCCGAGCTCGGGCCCGGCCAGACGCGTCGCCTCCGGGTCGAAATCGTGCACCGCGCGCGCGATCCGGTCACCGAGCGGCGCCAGGATGTCGGGCCGCGTCTCGAAGCGGTACTTGTCCAGGTAGTAGCGCGATCGCTTTCCCGAACGCAGCAAGAAGTCGCCCTCGAGATAGGCGTGCTCGCGGAGAGCGAGCTTCAGCTCGTCGTCGGTCAAGTACCGCGGGTCTTGCGGATGACGTCCCGCGCAAGCGGCAGGAGCCGATCGGCTCCCGGGGAGCCGTTCGTGAGCGAGAGCATCGAACCGTCCTCGTAGTAGAGATCAGCCCGCTCACGATGCGCAGCCTGGCGACGGATGAACGCGGCGCCGGCAAGCATTCCGCCGACGATCCCAAGGAGTGCGGCGATGCTACGACGCATCCGGCTTCCTTCTCGTCGCCGGCTTGCGCGCCGCCGTCTTCTTCTTGGCAGCGGTAGCCGTCTTCTTCGCCGCGGCGGGCTTCGTGGTCGCGGCCGGCTTCTTCTCCGCCGCGGGCTTCGGCTTCACGTTGCGCAGGGCCGACTTGAGGTCGTAGAAGACAAGCCCGGCGGTCGGGTTGCTGCCTGTCGTGGCCGCGATGACCGTCTTGCCGGCGCGCACCACGAAGACGCTGCCTTCGCCGGTCGCCACCTCGACCTGCGTCAGCGCGCTCTCTCCAGTCTTCACCATCTCCGCGGCGGCGAGCAGCCCGCCGGCCGCCTGGGCGAGCTCCTCCGCGCGGGCCGAATCCCCGAGCGTGGACCCGGCAACCTTCCCCGTGTCGTCGAACACGACCGCGGCCTGGATCTGCGAGGAGATCTCGGTCAGGTCGGCGAGTGCCTGCTGGGCGTCCATCTCGAGCCAAAGCATAAGGCGTCGCTCGCGACGCCGACCAGAGGAGGCCACGGCGGCTCGGCCGGCGGGGCCGTTGACGGGATACTCCCGCCGTGCGAGTGCGACGACGCGACCTGGTGCAGAAGTTCTACGCCGACCGCGGCCCGCATCTGGCCGCGATGATCGCCTACTTCGCGCTTCTCTCCTTCGTCCCGCTGACCTTCATCTCGCTCGCCCTGCTGGGGTTGACCGGGCGCGCGGACGAGTCCTCGTTCCTCGTCAGAGAGATCAAGAAGACGCTTCCGGGGACACCAATCGACCAGATCATCAACCTCGTGCACGCCGTCCAGGACAACGCGGCGACACTCGGCATCATCGGTGGGCTCGCATTGCTATGGACGTCGCTTTCGCTCTTCAGCGTGCTCGAATCGGCGCTCAACATCGTCTACGGACGCCCGAACCGCTCATTCCTCCACGGCAAGGGGCTCGCCTTCCTCTTGATGGTCGGCTCGCTGGTCACGCTGTTCGTCGCGCTGCTCGCAGGCTCGCTCGGCGTGACGGCGTTGCAGGAATACCTACCGGGCGTCGTGTCCAACGCGGCGACGGCGTATGCGCTCTCGATCGGCGTCTCGCTGGCCGGGGTCTTCCTCTTCCTCGTCTCCTGTTACTACGTGCTGACGAACGAGGACGACCTGACGCTGGGGGAAGTTCTCCCCGGTGCGATCTTGGCCGCCGTCCTCCTGGAGGCAACCTTTCAGGTCCTGCCGCTCTATCAGCGCTACGCGGACCTGAACCCTGCGCTGCGGGCATTCGGTGCTCCTGCGATCCTGCTCGTCTGGCTCTATGTGATGGCGAATGTGATCGTGCTCGGTGCCGAGCTGAACTGGTGGGTCGCGCGGCGCGTAGAGCAGCGTCAGGACGACGAGCTAGCGGGCTTGGCCTAGCGCCCCGAGGAGCGCCCGCGCCGCTCTCGCGCGGTGGGAGTTTTCTCGCTTCCAGTCGTTGCCCAGCTCGGCAACCGTCCGCTCTTCGCCGGCAGGGACGAAGATCGGGTCGAAGCCGAACCCTTCGGTGCCGCTGGGCTCGGCGGCGATGCGGCCTTCCAGCGTGCCTGTGCCGCGGATTTCGTCGCCGGCCGGCGAGACGATGACGAGCTCGCTGACGTAACGCGCGCGGCGGTCCTCGCTGCCGCCCAGCGCGTGGAGCAGCCAGCCCACCGGATCGTCCCCGCCTGAACGCGCCGACTGGACTCCCGGCCCACCTCCGAGCGCCGCCACCTCGATGCCGGAGTCTTCCCCAAGCACCCACTCGTCCGGCGCTGCGCGCGTCCGTCCGAACAGCGCCTTTCCGCGCGCGTTGTCGTAATACGTCCTGCCGTCCTCGGCCGGATAGTCGGCGGCTTCGAGCGCTTCGATTCTCCAGTTGGGCAGCAACCGCTCGAGTTCGCGCGCCTTGTTCGCATTGCGCGAGGCGAGCCGCGCGTTCAGTCCGTCCACCTCACCTCGACAACGTCCTCGAGGTCGGCGATTCGCGCCACGATGCGCGCCGGTGGAGTGTCACGCGGCAACAAGACGTCGAGCTCGAGGCGCCGGCGATCTCCTTCCTGGCTGACCACGAGTGAGGCGATGCGCGCCCCTGTCTTCTCGACCTCGTCGATCACGTCGCCCGGCGGCTGGCCGGCCGGCAGCGCGACGAGCAGGCGCCCGTCCTCCGCGCGGAAACGAATGAGGACTCGATACGCCACGATCCGCAACGGCCAGAGGGCGAGCAGCACGAGCCCAGTGGTGATCACGGCGACGCTGTAGTAGCCGGCGCCCGCTGCGAGACCGACTGCTGCAACGACCCAAAGCGTCGCGGCGGTGGTCAGGCCTCGCACCGACAGTCCCTGCCGGATGATGGCGCCTGCCCCGAGAAAGCCGATGCCGGTGACGATCTGCGCTGCGATCCGCGTCGGGTCCGCCCGGACGACGTTCGCCCCGGAGTCGAGGAACGCGTGGAACCCGTACGCGCCGACGATCGTGAAGAGGGCGGAGCCCAGCGAGACGAGCAAGTGCGTGCGCAGTCCGGCCTCGCGCTCGCGCAGCTCGCGCTCGAAGCCGATCAGCCCGCCGAGCAACGCGGCGAGCGCAAGCCGGAGAAGCGATTCGTCCCAGTTGAGGGTCGGGAGCGCGCTAGACGCGAGCTGCAGCAACGGCTTCCTCCTGTCCGTTCGCGAGCTGACGCTCGCTCCCGTGCGCCGTAGGCGAGCTCATGCTCGAACCTCTACGGCGTCTGTCTGTGCGAGCGCCAGCTCTTCGATCCCTCCTGCTGCCAGCTCGAGCAGTTCATCCAAGCGTGCACGGCTGAACGGCGTCTTCTCCGCCGTAGCCTGCACCTCGACGAGCGCGCCGTCGCCCGTCATGACGACGTTCATGTCCACCTCCGCCTGCGAGTCCTCGGAGTAGTCGAGGTCGAGCAGCGCCTCGCCGTCGACGATCCCGACGGACACCGCGGCGACGGAGCCGCTCAACGCCTTCGAGAGGCCGAACTTGTCCAGCGCACGCCGCGCCGCGACGTACGCACCGGTGATCGCAGCGCAGCGAGTCCCCCCGTCGGCCTGCAGCACGTCGCAGTCGACCCAGAGAGTGCGCTCACCGAGTGCCTCGAAGTCGGTGACCGAACGAATCGAGCGGCCGATCAGCCGCTGGATCTCGATCGTGCGCCCACCCTGCTTGCCACGGGAGGCCTCACGATCGGTGCGGTCTCCGGTAGAGGCCGGCAGCAGCGAGTACTCGGCCGTCAGCCAACCGCGGCCCTTGCCGTACAGCCAGCGGGGGACGCTTTCCTGGATCGACGCGGTGCACAGGAGTTTCGTCTTCCCTTGCGCGTAGAGAACCGAGCCGTGCGGTTGCTCGAGGAAATCAGGAATCAGCTCGAGCGGGCGGAGCTCATCGGTCCTGCGGCCGTCGTTCCTCGCCATCATGCCGCCGCACCGAGCGCAGCCAGCTCGACATGCTCGACCTCGGCGACGGGCAGCTGCAGGAAGCGCACGCCCATCTCCCGGAAGACGTCGGGGTCGCCGGTGGTCAGGAAACGGTACGAGCCTTCTCGTCGCGAGTCGTTCTCGTAGCTTTTCCGCGCGAGCGTCTCCGCGACCTCGCGCGCAGTCTCCTCGGCGGAGAACACGAGCGTCACGTCGCGCCCGAACACTCGCTGGAAGATCGGCCTGATCAAGGGGTAATGCGTACAGCCGAGGATGACCGTGTCGACCTCCGCGTCTTTGAGCGGCGCGGCGTACGCGCGCACCGCTGCCGTCGTCTCGGCACCGAATGGATCCTCGCTCTCGATCAGCGGCACGAGGCGCGGGCACGCGACCGGCACGAGCTCCACGCCGGCGTCGAGAGCATGCACGAGCTCCGCGTATCTGCCGGCGGCGACCGTGCCTTCCGTCGCGAGCAAACCGATGCGACGGTTGCGCGTCGCCTGAACGGCGGCGTGCGCCTCCGGAGTGATCACACCGACGACCGGGACGTCGAGATCCTCCTGCAACTGCGGGAGCGCCGCGGACGTCGCCGTGTTGCATGCGTTGACGACGAGCTTGACACCCTGGCTCTGCAGATACGCACCGATGTCGCGCGCGAACTGCCGAACTTCGGCGAGCGGTCGAGGGCCGTACGGTAGGCGCGCGTGATCGCCGAGGTAGACGAAGTCCTCGTGCGGCATGGTCACGAGACACTCGTGCAGGACGGTCAGGCCGCCCACGCCGGAGTCGAACACGCCCACGGGCCGCGGATCCACACGGCGATCGTATAGCCGGGATACGCTGTGTACCTCGTGCGCCGCTTTCTCGTCGCGTTCGCGGTCGCGCTGACCGCCCTGGTTCCCGCAGGTCGGGCCGCCGCAGGCGACTTCACCCAGACCGAGACGAAGCTGACGATGAGCGACGGCGCCCGGATCGCAGTCAGCTACTTCGAGCCACGTGGGACCGCGCCCGCCGCGGGCTGGCCGGCTGTCGTGTTGCTCCACGGCTTGGGACAGACGCGCAACTCATCGGACTTCGTCAACTGGTCGCCGAACCTGATGGCCCGGAGGTTCTTGGCCCCGGAGGGCTACGCCGTGCTGACCTTCGACGCACGCGCGCACGGAGAATCAGGAGGACAGTTCACGCTCGACGGCCCGCGCGAGCTACAGGACCTGCGCGAGCTCTTGAATTGGCTCACGACGCAGCACCCTGTCGATGCTCAACATGTCGGCGCCTACGGCGCTTCTTACGGTGGTGGGCTCGTCTGGCGCGCTGCAGTGGCCGGCCTCCCTCTCGCGGCCATCGTGCCCGCCGCGACGTGGACCGATCTCCGCGAGGCGCTCGCGCCGCAGGGCCATGTGCGCGCAGGGATCGTCCTCGGATTTTCCCAGGACATCCCGCGGGACCGGTACGGGCCGGAGGAGCGGCAGCTTTTGACCGATGCCATTTCGGAAAACAATGTTCCCGCAATCCGCGCCTATCTCGCGACGCGCTCGACGCGCTCACAGCTCGGGGAAGTGCGAATTCCGACTTTCATCCTCCAGGGTCGCCGCGACTTCGCGTTCGACGCCGACCAGGCAGTCGCGGCTTTCCGGCTACTCAAGGGCCCGAAGCGCCTGTACCTCGGAGATTTCGGCCATGCGCCTGCAACGAATCCGCCGAGCGAGTTCGACTATGCGGCCGTGGAGGTGCGGGCATGGTTCGACCGCTTCCTCAAGGGGATCCCGAACGGCATCGACAAGCGTCCACCGGTCGAGGTCGCGCCTGACCCATGGCGCAAGCCCGTCTCGTTCAAACGCTTGCCCACACCCCGACGGCTGACGTTCGCGTTCAGAGGGAGACGGACGCTCTCGGCGGACGGGAAGGTCGTACGGACGACTGATCGTGTTCGCCACCTCGAGAACTTCGGTGCACCGATCGTCAACGTGTCGTTTGCGACGGCGACCGGTTACAAGCACCTCGTTGCGGTGCTCAGCGCGATCACACCGAGCGGCTCTGAGATTGTCATCAGCGACGGTGGGGCGGACACGCAGACGAGCGGCAAGAGCCCCCGAACGGTCACGATCAAGCTGCAGAACGAGATCACCTCGATCCCAGCCGGCTCACGCCTGCGAGTGACGCTCGGCGCACGCTCGACGGTCCAGAACATTGGCAACCTCGTCTATCTGATCCCCGTCCCCGAAGGGTCGGTCGGCCAAGTCGGGAAGTTGACGCTGACGCTTCCAGTTCTGCCGAAACCTGTGTCCCCTTGATCTCGGAGCTCGCCGCGGCGGCGGCCGCGATTGCGCTCGGCAGCGCTCCGACGGCGACCCCCGGCGTGACGTCGACCACGATCACGATCGGCGGAACGATCCCCATCAGCGGGCCGGCAGCCGCGTACGGGTCGGTCGGGCGCGGCGCGGACGCGTACTTCAAGTACGTCAACTCGAAGGGCGGCGTGTTCGGCCGGAAGATCGACTACAAGTACCTCGACGACGAGTTCGACGTCGCGAAGACGATCACCCTGACGCGTCAGCTCGTCGAGCAGGATCAGGTGCTGGCCATCTTCAACAGCGTCGGCACCGAGCACGCGCTCGCGATCCGCTCCTATCTCAATGACAGGCAGGTGCCGCAGCTCTTCCTCGGCAGCGGCGTGTCGAAGCTCGCCACGGAGCATGCGAAGTATCCGTGGTCGATGGGGTACCTCCCGAGCTTCGCCGGCGAGGGCGCGATTTACGGCCGCTACGTCGCCGCGCATCAACCGAAGGCGCGCATCGCCGTGCTGTACGAGAACTCGGACTTCGGCAAGGACATGCTCAACGGCCTGCGTCATGGTCTCGGCGGCAAGGGAAAGATCGTCGGCACGCAGGCCTACGAGGTCACAGACAACGACGTCGCCTCGCAGATGGCGAGGCTCAAGAGCACCGGCGCCGACACGCTCATGCTGTTCGCCACACCGCAATTCGCGATCTTCGGCTACGTCGGCGCCTTCCGCCTCGGCTGGCACCCGCGGGTGTACGTCACGTCGGTCTCGATCAGCCCGGACATCATGAAGATCGCGCGCGTCGCGTCCAGCCCCAAGCAGGTCGAGGGCTCGATCTCGATCGCATTCGTGAAGGATCCGACCTCGAAGCAGTGGGCGAAGGACAAGACCGTCCGGCTCTACAAATCGATCCTCCAACGCTCCCTCCCGAGCGCGAAGCCCGACGACGTGTTCAACTACTACGGGATGGCCGTCGCATACACCATGGTGGACACGCTGAAGAAGGCCGGCCGAAACCTCACTCGCGCGGGAGTGCTGAAGGCGGCGACTCACCTGGACGAGACGAATCCGTTTCTCCTGCCCGGCCTGCGGATCAAGACTTCGCCCAGCGACTACTACCCGATCGATCGAGTCAAGCTCGCCCGCTACCGCACCAATCAGTGGCAGTTCTTCGGGAAATTTGTAAGCGCCCGGGATTAGGGTCAACTCTTGAGGGAATCGCCCGTCTAATGGATGGGCTTTTGCTGATTTCGAAGTAGGAAGGAAGGGGTATGAAGACAATCCTGAGACTGGCCGTGCTCGCTTTCGCGGGCATCGCCACGCTGGCTTTCGCGGGGAACGCTCTCGCGACCCAGAAGTTGAGCGTCAACCAGAGCACGACGTCGCTCACGATCAAGGTGTCGCAGGCGCAGACAGACGCGCAGCCGGCGAAGATCTCGATCTACGTTCCGACCGGCTACTCGATCAATGCCTCGGCAGCGCCGGGGACCAAGATCGGGTCGACAACGGGCACGGTGTTTTCGCGCGACGCGAACATTCCGCTGCCGCTCTCAGGTGACGTGGTCGTTTCCGCGACTTCGGACGCACCCACTTGCGACCCGGTTCCGCACCTCGCCGTCTGGAACCTTGCTCTTTCGGTCGCCGGGCAGAACATCACCCTGCCCGTGCACGTCGACCAGCTGGCGGGTCCAGAAGCGGCGCTCGGCGCGTACAAGCTTGTCGTGTGCCTCGCACCGGACGACGTGCCTGTCGGCACGCCGGGCCGCTCGCCGAACGGCGCCCGGCTCCTCGATGCGACGTTCACGGTGAACAGCATCTTCACCGTGCCCGCGGGGCAGAGCATCTGGAAGACGATCACGACGCCGTGGGCCGGCGGTGTTCCCAACGCGGCCGGAACGGTCGAGACGCGCGCGTTCGTGGCGAACGGCACGGTGACGCTCGCGAAGAAGGTCAACGCCGGGAAGCGGCTCGTAAAGTTCACCGGGAAGGTGACCCAGGCAGGCACCGCCGTCTCAGGCGCGAGGGTCAGCCTCCTCGTCAACGGCAAGACCGCCGGTTTCAGTGCGCGGACAAACGCTTCCGGCAGCTACAGCATCGTGCTGAAGAAGACAGGTAAGAAGACGACGTCGACGTTCCAGGCACGTACGACCGTGGCGGAGCGCGACATCACCTCAACGGGATGCACTTCGCCGACGCCCGGCGTCCCGGGCGGCTGCGTCAGCGCGACAGCCTCGGCGTTCACCGCGGTGAGCGCCAAGATCAGAATCCGCCTTTAGGCGCGGATACCGCATGACACGTATGAGACGGGGCCCTTTGCGGCCCCGTCTCGTATGCTGGGACGATGGCTGAGATCCGGATCGGCACCTGCTCCTGGGCCGACGACGCGCTCGCGAAGCACTGGTATCCGCCGGGGGTGAAGGCCGGAGAGCGCCTGCCCTACTACGCCGAGCATTTCGACACGGTCGAGGTCGACTCGACGTATTACCGGCTGCCGGGCGACGAGATGGTGGAGCGCTGGGCGCAGCGCACTCCGGATGGATTCGTGATGCACGTCAAGGCTTTCGGCTTGATGACCCGCCACCCCGTCAAGCTCGAGTCGCTGCCGCCGGATCTGCGCGACGAAGCACCGACGGACGACCGGGGCCGGGTGGAGCGGCCGTCGCGCGAGTTTCGCGGCGAGGTGTTCCGCAGGTTCCTCGGCGCGCTCGAGCCGCTGCGCTCGAGCGGCAAGCTCGGCGGAATCCTCTTCCAGTTTCCCTCGTACGTGGTCTACAAGGACCGCTCGCTCGAGTACCTGCAATGGGCGCACGAGCAACTCGGAGAGGACGAGATGCTCGTGGAGTTCCGGCACTCGAGCTGGCTCGACGAGGACCATCGCAACGACACGCTGCGGTTCCTCGAGGAACTCGGCGCCACGAACGTGATCGTCGATGCGCCCCGAATCGAGGGCGCCAAGAATCTCGTTCCGACCGTGCCGGCGCTCACGAGCCCGACCGTCTACATCCGCTTTCACGGGCGCAACGCGGCCACGTGGAACAAGCGCGGCGGCAGCGCCGCCGAGCGGTTCGACTATCTGTACTCCGACGACGAGCTGCGTGAATGGGTTCGGCCGCTGCGCGAGCTGTCAGAGCAGGCCGAGCAGGCGTATGCGTTCTTCAACAACAACGCCACGAGCCCCGACGGCAGCGGTGGACGCATGGCGCAGGCCGCGGCGAACGCGAAGCAGCTACAGCAGCTCCTGCAGGCGGCGAAGGTTCCGGTGACCGCTCCCGGCTGATGGACTTTCTGGCGGTCATCCACGGCAAGAGCGTGCGCGCGGGCGTGTTCGGCGACGTCGTCCGCGAGCGCGGCCACGGGCTCGAGGAGTGGAGCATCGCCTGGGACAAACCGTTGCCCCGTCCGCTCGACGCATACGGCGCGGTGCTCGTGTTCGGCGGCGCGATGCACGCCGACCAGGACGATCATCATCCCTGGCTGCGGGAGGAGGACTTGTTCCTGCAGCGGCTGCTCGATCTGCACATGCCCGTCCTCGGAATCTGCCTCGGCGCGCAGCTGCTCGCGAAGGCGGCACACGCGCCCGTGTATCCCGTCGAGGAGGCCGAGGTCGGCTGGTTCGCCGTCGAGCTCACCAAGGCGGGCACGGAGGACCCTGTCCTCGGACGGTTGCCGCAAACGTTTGACGCGTTTCAATGGCACTACTACGCCCACGATGTGCCGGCGGGCGCGGTCGAGTTGGCGCGCAACCGCATGTGCACGCAGGCCTTCCGGCTCGGCGACAGCGCGTGGGGCGTGCAGTTCCATCCCGAGGTGACGCTTCACCAGGTACAGAGCTGGATCCACGAGGAGAAGGGGTTGCCAATCGACCCCGACACGCTGCTCGCCGAAACGACAGAGCGGATCGAAACGTGGAACACGCTGGGCCGTGAGCTCTGCTCCGGCTTCGTCGACGCTGCCGAGCGAGTCACCAGTCCCGTCTAGCCGGCTCCATCCAGGACACGGCCGGGTGTCCGACACCAGGCCGTGCCTGCGGGGGCCACGTCTCGGTGCGAGCGAGCGCGGCGTGGTTCCGTGCATCAGGACATCGCGCGCCGCGCGACGTCACACTTACGACACGGTGTCTGACACCAGGCCGCGACGTAACGAGACGTGTCGGTTTCCGTCAGCCTTTTTCGAGCGGCAGGTCGTCGTGGCGCGACCACTCGTGCCACGAGCCTGCGTAGTTGCGCGCGCGGTATCCCGCCAGGCGCAGCGCCATCGTCGCGAGCGTGGAGCGAGAGCCCGAATGGCAGTAGGCCACGATCTCGGCAGGATCGCCGAGTCGAGCTCTGATCTGATCCGCCGGAAGGGGCTTGCCAGGCCCCGCGAAGAGCTCCTGCACGGGGACGTGACGCGCGCCCGGAATCCGGCCCTGGCGCGGGTCACACGGATACCCGTGCTTGCCCTTGAACTCCTCTTCCGAACGAACGTCGAGGATCATGAGCGTCGAGTCCTCGAGCCTGCGCGCGAGCTCGTCTCGCGTGGGAACGGCATCGAAGCGTGGTTCGAAGCTCGTCTTCACCGGGTGCAACTCGACCTGTCCGACCTGCAGCTCACCGGGCCAGGCGGCAACTCCGCCGAGCAGCACGGCCACACGCGGATGTCCTGCTAGCTCCGCCATCTGCGCGGCGGGCATCGCGCCCATGCCGTCGCCGCGGTCGTAGAGGACGAGCCGCTCGTCGCCGGTCACACCGTGACGCCGCAGCCGCAGCCCGACCTCGGGCGCGAGCGCCTCCAGCATCTCGCGATCGCTCATCGGCGGCGGCGAGCCAAGGACGAGGGGCCTGGACCCGGGGATGTGTCCTCGCGCATGCGCATTCGGTCCACGCACGTCGCCGAGGAACAGATCGCCTGCTCCGAGCTCGCGCTGGAGCCAGGCGACGTCGACGACGGCAGGGAGCTCAGACACGGTCGATGAACTTGCGCAGGACGTCGTTGAAGTCGTCCGGCCGCTCGAGATTCACGAGATGGCCCGCGCCCGGCAGTTCGCGGACGTCGAACTCGCTGACCTCTTCCGCGGAAACGTACGGATCGAACTCACCGATCACGAACTGCACCGGACCGGAGAACGAGCGCACGACATCGGTCGAGTCTTCCCGGTCGCGAATTGCGGCGAGCGCGTTGACGAGCGCGTCGGCGTCCCGATGGACCAGGTGCTCGTCCGCCGCGCTCTCGTCGTGAAAGAGCTTCGGCAGCATCATTTGCCACAGTCCTTCCAGCCCTTCGCTCCGGATCAACTCGATCGTGTCCTCTCTACCGGCACGACGTTCGTCCGAGTCGGCATCAGGACGCGCTCCCACGAGCAACAGACCGCACACCCGCTCGGGCACGCGCCGCGCGAGTGCCAGCGCGCAATAACCGCCCATCGAAGCGCCGACGACCGTGAGGTCGCTCGCCGTCTCCCCGGCGATCGACTTGGCCCAGTCGTCCATCGTCTGCCCACGGCCGTACAGCTGCGGCGCAATCACCTCGTGTCCGGCGAGCGCCGGACGCTGGGGCTCCCACATCCCTTCGTCGAGCGGGAAAGCATGCAGCAGCAGAACTTTCACGACGAGGCGACGACGTCGAGCTCGGCGGCGATCGACGGGCGTTGCTCGAGGCGAACCACCCACTCGGAAAGTGCTGGAAACCGTTCGAGGTCGACGTCCATGCGGTCGCGGGCGCGCAGAATCCACGGCACGTAGGCGACGTCCGCGAGCCCGAACTCGCGTCCGCTCAGGAACTTTTGTGCCTGCAGGACCGCGTCCAACGTCCCCAGCGCAGCGTCGAGCCGCTCGCGCGCAGCGTCGTCACCGCTCCGCAACGCGTAATACGGCTTCGAAAGCTCGTCGAAACGGAAGACCAGCATTCGGCCGAGCGCGCGCTCCGCAGGATCGGCCGGCCAGAGACTCGGCTCGGGATAGCGCTCATCGAGGTACTCGTCGATCACCGCGGATTCGGCGAGCACGAAGGTGTCCTCCTCCAGGACAGGCACGCGTCCGAGCGGGTTCTTCTCGTAGATCCATGCGGGGCGATCGTCGAGATCGACCTCGACCGTCTCGTACTCGATCCCTTTCTCGGCGAGCACGATCCGGACACGCGCACAATAGGGACAGCGATCGGCGTCGTAGAGCGTGATCACCTGTCGATCCTAGCCTCGAGCCCGAGCACGTCGGCGATCTGAGCCAGCAGCTCGCGCGCGGGAGGGAGCTCCGCCGGCGTCGAGGCGATGCGCGCGACCGCACGGACGCGCGCCGGGTCTGCACCGGTCAGCCGCGCGGCGAGCGTCGGATTGGCGGACATCGACAGCTCGTCGGCCTTGTTCAGCTCGCCGTAATACGTCGGAACGGAGAGGTATTCGTCCACCATCCGGCCGCGCTCGAACAGCAGGAAGCGCACAACCGTCTCCTCTTCGAGCGCCAGTGCGACCGCCGGAACTCCCATCCGCTCGGACAGCTCGGCACCAAGGCGGCGCTGAGCGCTGCGATTGTGGTCGCAGAGCTCGTCCACGACCGTCACCCAGCCGCTGCGCGGAGAGCTCACTTCGGTGTGTTCCGAGCGGCCCAGCCGCGGGAGGAACTGCGTCACGGCGCGCTCGACGCCGGCCTCGTCGTCGGTCTGGACGTGCAGCGAGCCGAACGACGGCGGACGCTCGTCGCTCTCGAGCCGCTCGGCAAGCGCGTCCACCGGCGCGACCATGAACACATCCATGGCGGTGAAACCGAGACGCTCGTACAGGCGGCGGGCATCGCTGTTCCTGATCAGCACCTCGAGACTGACATGGTCCAGGCCTGCGGCCCGGGCAGGCTCGAGGATCGCCGTGAGCAGCTCCCGCCCAATCCCCTTGTTGCGGGCGTCGGGTCGCACGTAGATGTCGGTGACGTGTGCGGTCTTCCGGCCGCGGTCGCCGAGGACGCAGAAGACGAAGCCGACGGCGCGACCTTCCTCCTCCGCGATGAGCGCGACGCCCTCGCGAACGGTCTGGGCGAGGTCCGACCAGGCGTCCTCCCAGCTCTCACGGAGGTAGTCAGGCTCCGGAAGCTCGGCCTCGAACTCCGCCCAGAGCTCACGGATGAGCTCCTGGTCGTCCCTCGTGGCGGGGCGGATGGTCATCGGTAGCGCAGGGCGGCGAGCAGGTAGTGGGCGCTCAGGTTCTGGAAGGGGTTGAACCGGACGCCCGCGGCACGGACGTCCGTCACGTCAGGGTAGAACGCGAACACCGCCTTACGTAGGCCGAGGTCGCCCGCGGGCCAGGCCTGGGGTCGCGCGAGATGGCGGGCGAGGAACCAGTCGGCGCTCCATTCCCCGAGCCCGCGGAGCGACGTGAGCCGTGCCTTGACCTCGTCGTCCGGGAGCTTTTCGAGCTCGTCGAAGTCGAGGTCGGCGCGCGCGATGCCCAGCACGTACTCGGCTTTCCGGAGGGAGAAGCCCAGAGCGGTCAACTCTTCCTCCTTCGCCCGCGCGACGCGTTCGCGGGTCGGGAACGCAACGGCATGCCCGGCAGGAACGCCGAAGCGGTCGATGAAGCGGCTGCGCACGGCGAACGCGGAATGCAGCGACACCTGCTGCGCGGTGACCGAAGAGACGAGCGCCTCGAACGGGTCCGGTGCGAGCGGCGGCCGAAAGCCGGGCAAGAGCCGCACCGCGTCGGCGAGGACGGGGTCACGCTGCGCGAACTCGAAAAACGATGGCAGGTCGAGCTCGAGCCCGAGCAGCTTCGCCACCACGCGTTCGATCGCCTCGTCGAACGGCTCCGCGTCGACGCCGCCCTCGGCCGAGGTGATTCGAATCTCACGCCCGTCCACGACACGGTGCAGGCCGCCCTCGTGCCAGACGTTCGCGCGGTCGACTCCCCAGAACGTGAAGCGGTCGAGCGAGCGCTCGAAGTCGTACGGCTGAGGGACCGCAAGGTGACCCACCGGCCCAAACTAGCGTCCGACGAGAACCGCTCCCGAACGTGCAGCTACGGATCCGTGTAGAGCGGCAGCGAGATCTCGAACCTCGATCCTTTGCCGGGCTCTGACCGCACGGCGGCCTCCCCGCCGTGCGCCTCGGCCACCGCCGAGACGATCGACAGGCCGAGGCCGACACCACCCCTTGCCCGCGACCGTGACGGGTCGGCCCGGTAGAAGCGCTCGAACACGCGCTCCTGCTCGTCGCCCGTCATGCCTGGTCCGGAATCGTGCACAGACAGGAGTGCGTTGCCGTTCAGCATCGCCACGGACACGCTCACCGGCGCGTCCGCAGGCGTATGCGCGCGCGTGTTGCTGAGCAGGTTGTCGACCATCTGACGCAGGCGATGTCCATCGCCAAGAACGACTGCCTGTTCCGTTTCGAGCTCGATCACGCGGTCTGGATCCACCGTGCGGGCGGTTTCGACCGCCTCGCGCACGACCTCCGCGAGCTGGACGGGCTCGCGCTCCAGGGGCCGGCCTTCGTCGAGCCGTGCCAGCAGGAGCAGGTCCTCGACGAGCAGGGTCATCCGCGCCGACTCACGGCTGATGCCGGTCATGGCGCGTTCGAGATCCTCGGGCCGTTTGTCGGCACCGCGCTTGAAGAGCTCGGCGTACGCACGAACTGCGGCCAGCGGGGTTCGCAGCTCGTGAGAAGCATCCGCGACGAACCGGCGAAGCTTCTCCTCCGACGCTGCGCGCGCCTTGAAGGCGGATTCGATCTGGCCGAGCATCGTGTTGAGCGCAAGGCCGAGCCGGCCCACCTCCGTGCGATCCTCCGCGCGCTCGACGCGCTGAGTCAGGTCGCCGGCGGCGATTCCCGCGGCCGTCCTGCCGATCGCCTCCAAGGGACGAAGGCCGACGCGCACCACCCAGAGGCCGAGCAAGGCAATCGCGAGCAGGACCGCGGCCGTGACCATCAGCTCGATCAGGGCCAGGCGGTGCAGCGTCCCGTCGACGCCGCTCAGCGACGTCGCGAGGATCAGCATCGTCGTCGACCCCGGGTCCAGAGATGCACGCACGCGATAGCGCACGTCGCCTTTGACGGAGTTGACCGTGAGGTACCGGACACGGTCGGGCTGACTGCTTGTCAGGGCCGCGAGGGAGATCGATTTCGGCAGGCGCGGCGCGGACGGCGGGGTCTCGGTGTTCGGCAACTCGGCGACCTGGCCGCTGAAGAGCGTCGTCCCGGCACTGTTGCGCGTCTCGATGTAGAGCCCGGGCAAGGATCGCGTGAGATTCTGCAGCCGGCCAACCGCAGGTGCAGAATCCCGCTCGTTCGGTTCGTCCGTCGATCCCGGCGGGCCGGTACCGAGCAGTTCCGCCTCGGCCTCCTGGTGCGCAGCCTGGAGCGACGTGTCGGTGCGGCTGATCAGAAAGGACCGCAGCGACGTGTAGGTCGCGAGGTCGGCCGCGACCAGCCCGATGGTCGCGAGGACGAGCACGCCGAGCACGAGGCGGCTGCGCAGGGACAGACGCCGGAGCATTTAGCCCTTCCTGGAGTCGAGCATGTAGCCGGCCTGCCGCACCGTCTTGATCAGCGGCGGTCCGGTGGCGTCGAGCTTCTTGCGGAGGTAGCTGACGTATGTCTCGACCACGTTCGAATTCCCCCCGAAGTCGTAGTGCCAGACGTTCTGGAGGATCTGCGTCTTCGAGAGAACGCGTCGCGGATTGAGCATGAAGTAGCGGAGCAGGGAGAATTCCGTTCCGGTCAGCGGGACGGGCTGTTTGCCGCGGAACACCTCGTGCCGACCCTCGTCGAGGACGAGGTCCGCGTGGCGGAGAACATCTCCCGGAAGCTCGCCGGCCGAGCGGCGGAGGATCGCCTGCACGCGGGCGACGACCTCCGCAAGGCTGAACGGTTTCGTGACGTAGTCGTCGCCGCCCGCGCGCAGTGCTTCGACCTTGTTCTCGGTCGCATCCTTTGCGGTCAGGAAGAGCACTGCACTCTTGAAGCCCTGCGCCCGGAGCCTCCGGCCGACCTCGATTCCTTCGATGTCAGGCAGCATCCAGTCGAGGATGATCAGATCCGGCTCGACCCGGGCGACGGCGGCGAGCGCCTCCCGGCCGGAACCGGCCTCCTCGACCTCGTAGCCCTCGTAGCGGAGAGCGGTGGCGACGGCGTCGACGATCGACGGCTCGTCGTCGACGACGAGGATCCGGTGCTCCGTTTCATTCGACTGCGTGGGCTCGTGCGCGCTCACGATCTCATGGTGGCACGAATTCCTGTGAGTTTGCTGAGAATTTGGAGCGCCTCTCAGGAACGAACAGCGGCGGAGCGAGCGGGCGCTCCGCCGCGGTCTTTGGAGGGTTGGGGAGGAAGAGGGAGATCAGAAGGAACGCGTGGCCGGTGCGACAGCGGCACGCGATTTGCGCGCCGCCCGTTGGGGTTCCTCGGCCGAGACCTCAACCTCTTCGCTGATCCGCACGAGGCGGCCGAAGGGGCCGCGCCGCTCCCACGTGACGGCTGCAACAGCGGCCTCACCGGGCGTGGGAGGAGCGACGCTCTGAGACGTGGTCGTGTGTGTCATGGCTTCCCTTTCGTTGGACATCGAAGTGACCACTTCAGGAAACCAAGCGGGCCTGTGATCCTCCTGAGACCCGTCTAAGAGATCGCTGAGAGTCTCGAAGGAGACGCCCGGCCCCGCTCGGGGGCCGGGCGCTTGACCTTTCGGACTAGTTCGGGTCGATCGAGCCGAAGAGCCCGTTCAGCTCGTCGTTCGGGCCCGCGGTGAAGAAGAGCCGCGTGCTCGGGCCGGCGGCACCGTCATTGCCGAACTCGAGCGCCCAGAGGCCGTCGATGGCGAGCGGCTCGCCGTCGGGGCCGCGAAGCTCGCCGCGGTGCTCGAGTTGGCCGTTCGGCTGCATGGCGTAGGCGTTGATCTCGCCGTCGCCGAAGTTGCCGACCAGCAGATCGCCCGCGAAGCGGCCGAAGGTCGCGGGCGCCATGGCCAACCCCCACGGAGCGTTCAGCTGCCCATGCTGTGCAACCCGCGCGAGCAGGTTGCCGGCCGTGTCATACGCGTCGACGAAGCCGAGACCCTGGCCGTGCAGCTCGTCCGCCGCGTCGGCGTCTTGCTTCGCGTACGTGACGAAGATGGTCTCGCCAATCCTTTGGATCCCGAACGGCGCGTAGCCGGCGGGAAGGGCGGGATCGGTGAACGTGGCCGAGGTGACGAGGTTCCACGAGCCGTCCCAGACGTCCACGCGGCCGTTGTGGAAGTCGGTCGCGTAGAGCCGTGGCCCGTCGGGGGTCACGGCGATCGCGAGCCCCTTGTAGATCGCGCCGGGAGCCGAACTCTGGGCGGCCGTCTCCTGAGCCGGCCCCGAGCCCGGCCAGCCGCGGATCTTGCCGTCCTCGCTCGCGAACAGGAACCGCGACGGGGCCCCGCCCGGCACCGGGAACGTCGCGCCGGCGATGTTGAACACCGTCCCGGTCGGGCCGCCGTCGACCGCGACCGTAAGCGCCACCTTTGCTCCTGTGTTCCCGTTGTAGAGCGTCGAGACGTCGGCTCCGTTGTCCGCCACCCACCAAGGCGAGCTGGAACTGGCGGTGAGGCCCCAGCCGTTGACGAGGCTCGCATCGTGGGCGGCCGCCGGCACGGCGGCGCTATCGGAGACGAGATTCGTGACCACGTAGGCATTTCGTTCCGCCGCCCCCAACGGCGAGGCTACGGCTAGCGCGGTCGCGACCAAAGCACCCGCGACTGCGAGGACCTTCAGAGATCTTGGCTGCATTTCCTCCTCCCTTTCTCCCCGGTTTTAGATCGTCCGCTTTCTCCAGCTACTCGGGAAGAGTGGAATCGGATTGAGGCCGCGTCGCTTAGGAGACCCGTCTCGCGCCACCCCGCTAGGACCAGCAAACGCTAGGCCCCGTAACCGTCCCACTCCGAAGGCAGAGCGGCTAACCTTCTCGCGTGGTTTCGCTTCAGCGGATGCGAACGCGGATGCCGCTCCTGGTTTTTATCCTCCTGGCGATCTTCTGCCTCGTGGCGCTTGGGATCGCGTGCGCGTGCGCTTCAGATCATCCGATGCAGGGCATTGATCGTGCGTCGGGCACAATCGCGGCGGCCACGCCGCTTGTCGAGGTCTGGACGTTCACCTTCGGGACGCTCGTGCTCCTTGCCTCGTTCGGCCTGCGGAAGCGACGTACGGACAACAGCACTTCGCCCGCAGCCTTGCAGTGCTTTCTGTTCTGAGTCGCCTGTAGGCGTTGACGCCGCGCACGCGGCGTAGACCTGCGACTCGAAGGAGACGGAGTGCCTTCACGAACGAAGAGAGCGCGCCCAGCGAAGAAGGGGCGTGCAGTACCAGCGCCGACGCGGCGCCAGCCGGCGTCGGCGCGACCCTGGGTTTGGGCGCTCACCGGAGCGGCTGCAGTAGCCGCGATAGCGGTGACCGTCGGTGTCGTAGTAACGAAATCCAACGACGCCTCGAGAAACCCGATTGGGGCGGCAAAGCCGACTCCCGGTCTTCCGAATACGCCGGACTATCACTCGCTGATGGTCTCGCCGACGAACGCGAAGGCACTGCTGCTCGGTACGCACTATGGCCTCTACCGCTCGACGGACGGCGGACGCACATGGGCGTCGGATGCCCTCGGCGGACAGGACGCGATGAACCTCGTCAGGCCCCGCGGGCAGACGCTCTGGGTGGCTGGGCACATGGTGCTTGCCAAGAGCGTCGATGGTGGAAAGACCTGGACAGACGTCCGCCCCGCTGGACTCCCTGGGATCGATGTGCACGGTTTCGCATCCGACCCGCGCAACTCGCGAACGCTCTACGCGGCCATCGCCGGGACGGGCCTCTACCGCTCCACGGACGGCGGCAACTCGTTCAGCGTCGTCTCGACAGATGTCGGCCCGGCTGTCATGGCGCTCGCAGTCATGCGCGACGGACGCATCCTCGCCGGTGACATGCAGCAGGGCTTGATGATCAGTCGTGACGGCGGGAGGACCTGGTCGCGGAATCTTCGTGCCCAGCTGATGGGCCTCGCTCTGAATCCGACTGATCCGAAACGGATCCTCGCCTCCGGGCCGGGCGTATCGCTCTCGACAAACGGCGGCGGCAACTGGAAGCGCGTTCTGGACATTCCTGACGGGGGCGGCCCTGTGGCGTGGTCGCAGAGCAACCCGAAGATCGCGTACGTGGTCGGCTTCGACCGAACGCTGTATCGCAGTACTGACAGCGGGCAGACGTGGAGCGCAGTCGGATGAGCGCCGCCGCCATAGCTCTCCTCCTCTGTGCGCTCGCGTGTCCCATAGGAATGGGTCTGATGATGCTGTTCATGCGAAAAGGTCACGGAGAGTCGCGGACCGAACGGGAAGATCGACCTGTCGAGACGCGAGATGAACGAGCCGACTGACCAACAGCCTCCACCGCATCGGCGGTCGCCGCTGAGCTGGGCGCTGATGACCGCTTCGCTCGCTCTTGTTGCCGGGCTCTTGAGTCTGCTCGTCTATCGAGTCGCGCAGGGTAACCCCGGCAAGGGGCTCGTGGCGTCCATCCACGAGGGCAAGAAGCCGATGGCACCCGAGTTTCGTCTCAAGGTGCTCTGGACGCCCGCCGAGACCTGGGACGCTCGTGCCCGTCAAGCCCTTGCGGATGATCGGATCTCCCTCTCGGAGCTGCGAGGAACACCAGTCGTCCTGAATTTCTGGGCCTCCTGGTGCGTCCCCTGCGGTCGCGAGGCACCGAGGCTCGCTGCTTCGGCAACGGCTCACCGAGGCGAAGTCGTTTTCCTGGGCCTTGATGTCAAGGACTACAGCGGCGACGCGCGCAAGTTCCTCCGCAAGTACAAGGTGAACTACGTTTCTGTCCGAGACGGCGGGAGCAGCTCGTACAACGAGTACGGACTGACAGGCCTGCCCGAGACCTACTTCCTCGATCGCCGGGGGCGGATCGTCGCTCACAAACTCGGCGAAATACGCCGTAACGAGCTGGAGTCAGGGATCAATCAAGCACTGGAGTCACAGAGATGAAACGTCGTGTACCGATTTGGGTTGTGGGCAGCAGTTGTACTACTGCCGGTTCTGGTCGGCGTGATCGTGTATTCGCTCCTTCCCGCTGGGGGTCAGTCCACGAATCTGTCGAGCCCAAGTGGGCCGCCTCCAGGGTCTGACAATCCGAGAGCGGTATGAGTGAGCTTGCGGACGCCCTCAGTTTCGCCTTTGGCATGTTCTGGGAGATTCTCTGGGCACTGATCCTTGGTTTCACGCTCTCGGGTGTCGTGCAAGCGGTCGTTTCGAAGAGGGAGATGCGACGACTCCTACCCGACGACTCGCCGCGAACGCTTGCGGTCGCGACCGCCTTGGGCGCAGCCTCGTCTTCGTGCTCCTACGCGGCGGTCGCCCTCGCCCGGTCGTTATTTCGTAGAGGCGCGAACTTCACCGCGTCGATGGCGTTCGAGTTCGCCTCGACCAACCTTGTCATAGAACTCGGGATCATCATGGCCCTGATCCTCGGCTGGCGGTTCACATTGGGCGAGTTCGTCGGCGGGCCGCTGATGATCGTCCTGGCAGCAATTGTCTTTCGCCTCTTTCTTCAGCGGGGACTCGTTGAGGAGGCTCGGGAGCACGCCGAGCGCGGCGTCCTCGGCAAGATGGAGGGCCACGCCGAGATGGACATGTCGGTTCGTGGCCAGGGGTCCTGGTGGCAGCGCCTGAGAACACCGAAGGGACTCACGGCGACCGCCAACTATTTCGTGATGGACTGGGCCGCGATCTGGATCGACATCTTCGGCGGCCTGCTGATCGCGGGCGCCCTGGCCGCGTGGGTGCCCGAGTCGTGGTGGCAGACGATCTTCTTCGAGTCGCACCCGACCTTCGCCAAGTTCTGGGGTCCGATGATCGGTCCGTTCGTCGCGATCCTGAGCTTCGTCTGCTCGATCGGGAATGTCCCGCTCGCTGCGGTGCTATGGAACGGCGGCATCAGCTTCGGTGGCGTTCTCGCCTTCATCTTCGCCGACCTGATCGTGCTGCCGATCCTTGACATCTACCGCAAGTACTACGGCGTGAAGATGGCAGCGTTCCTACTCGTCAGCTTTTACGGAACGATGGTTGCCGCCGGGCTAATCGTCGAGTTCGTCTTCGACGGCCTCGGACTTGTCCCGCAGGACCGCAATGCCAAGGTGGTCGAGGCGTCGGTGACCTTCAACTACACGACCATCCTCAACATCATCTTCCTTGGCCTCGCTGCCCTTCTCACCTGGCGCTATTTCCGCCACGGCGGCGGCGTGAGGATGCTTAAGATGATGGACAAGCCGATGAGGCACGGCCCGGGCCACGCGCAGACGCCATAGGGTGGTTGCGCGCGGGACACCGCGCCACCGCGGCCCAGTCCTCTGCGAAGGCTAACGTCTTGACATGGCGATCAAGGTCGAAGAACTTCGCGGGCCGCTAGATGCGGGTGAGCGAGCTGGCCTTGTGCGTCGCGCGCGGCTGCTCGTCTGGGGCGGCAACGCGTGGCACTTCGTGGAGTTCGCCATCGCTGTCGCCGCGGGCGTCGCGGCGTCGTCCATCGCGCTGATCGGCTTCGGTGTCGACAGCCTGATCGAGTCGCTTGCCGGGTTCATCATCGTTTGGCGCTTCGGCGTGCGAAGGCATGACTCCGAGGCCGCCGAGCGTCGGGCGCAGCAACTTGTGGCGGTCAGCTTCTTCATCCTCGCGGCCTACGTCGGCGTCGAGTCGGTACGGACCTTCTTCGGGGCGCACCATCCCGAAACGAGTTGGGTCGGAATCGGTCTAGCAGCGTTCACGGCGCCCACGATGCCGCTCCTCGCGCGAGCAAAACAGCGCGTCGGTCACGCACTCCAGTCGAGCGCGACAGTCGGTGAGGCGGGGCAAAACATGATCTGCGCGTACCTATCGGTCGCGCTCCTGGTCGGGCTAGGAGTGAATGCACTACTGGGATGGTGGTGGGCTGATCCCGCCGCCGCGCTCGTGATCGCTGCCGTCGCCCTCCGCGAGGGGCGCGAATCATGGCGTGGCGAAGGCTGCTGCGATACCTGCTGAGCCCCCGTTCCGGCCCTAGAACAGCCCGACCGTGCGCCCGTGCTCGTCGATGTCGACGTCGAAGGCGGCGGCCTTTCTCCCGAGCCCCGGCATCGTCATGATCTCGCCGCACAGCGGCACGAGCCAGCCGGCGCCCGTATAAGCGCGCACGTCGCGGACGTGCATCGTGAATCCGGTCGGCGCGTTCAGGAGCATCGGATCGTCGGAGAGCGAGAGGTGGGTCTTCGCCATGCAGATCGGCAGCTCGCCGAGGCCTTGCTCCGCGAAGCGTGCGATCCTGTCCTCGGCGACCGGGAGGAAGTGGACATTATCGGCGCCGTAGACGCGCCTGGCGATCGCCCGGATCTTGGCCGGAATGGGCGCATCGAGCGGATAGGTGTGCTCGAACGAGTTCGACTGCGCGGCCGCGTCGATCGCCGCCTCGGCGAGCGCCGTCGCGCCTGCGCCACCACCCTCGAAACCCTCGTTCAGCTCGGCTCCGTGGGCCCCGTGCTCGACGGCGAGGCGGCGCACGAGCTCGACCTCCTCGTCGGTATCGCCGGGGAAGCGGTTCACAGCGACGACCGCCTTCAGCCCGAAGCCGGAGATGATGCCGAGGTGCCGCGCGAGGTTCGCGGCGCCGCGCTCGATCGCGTCAAGCCCTCCGTTCGGCTCGCCGCCATGGTGCTTGAGCGCGCGTGCGGTGGCGACGAGCACGATCGCGCTCGGCTTGAGCCCGCCGGCCCTGCAGACGATGTTGAGGAACTTCTCCATGCCCATGTCGGAGCCGAAGCCGCTCTCGGTGACGACATAGTCGCCGAGCTTGAGCGCAACGCGATCGGCGACGAGCGAGTTGTTGCCGTGGGCGATGTTCGCGAACGGACCGCAATGGATGAGCGCCGGCTGCCCCTCGAGCGTCTGGACGAGGTTCGGCTTGAGCGCGTCCTTGAGCAGCACGGTCATCGCGCCTGCCGCCCGCAACTGGTCCGCCGTCACCGGCTCGCCTTCGTAGCTTTGCGCGACCGTGATCGCGCCCAGCCGTGCCCGCAGGTCGGCGAGGTCGCGCGAGACGGCGACGATCCCCATCACCTCTGAGGCTGCCGTGATGTCGAACCCGGTCTGGCGGACGTAGCCGTTGGCGCGACCGCCGAGCCCGACCACGATGTCACGAAGGGCCCTGTCGTTCATGTCCATACAGCGCCGCCAGGTAACGCTCAGCGGGTCGACCCCGGCCAGGTTCCCGTGCAGAGTGTGGGCCTCGAGGATCGTCGCCAGCAGGTTGTTCGCCACGCCGATCGCATGCATGTCGCCCGTGAAGTGGAGGTTGAGGTCCTCCATGGGGACGACCTGCGCGTGGCCGCCCCCGGCCGCACCGCCCTTGATCCCGAAGACGGGCCCGAGCGACGGTTCGCGCAGACAGAGAACCGGCTTGGCGCCGACGGCGCCGAGCCCCTGCGTGAGCGAGACGGAGGTCGTGGTCTTTCCCTCGCCCGCTCTCGTCGGCGTGATCGCCGTGACGCAGATGAGCTTGCCGTCCGCGAGGGACGCGCGCTTGTCGAGGGCTGACAGGTTGACCTTCGCCTTGTAGGGCCCGTAGAACTCGATCTCGTCCGGCTCGAGGCCCGAGTCCGCGGCGACCTCGGCGATCGGCCGTAGCGTCGCTTGCTGCGCGATCTCGAGACTGGAGGGCACCTGGGTGTTGGGAGAAGTCAGTGGGAGACCGCCGCAGCGGCGAACTCGGAGACAAGGATATCGCTTCTCTGAACAAGCGATACTCGAGCCAGCGAGAATGCCCAAGACGCAAACTCAAGGGAAGGATGGGAGAGCATGGCTAACATCCTCTGCGTTCTCTACGACGATCCGGTGGACGGGTATCCATCGTCATACGCGCGTGACGACGTCCCGAAGATCGAGAGCTACTACGACGGCCAGACCACGCCGACTCCCGAGGCGATCGACTTCACGCCGGGTGAGCTTCTAGGGAGCGTGTCGGGCGAGCTGGGGCTACGGAAATTCCTCGAGGAGCGCGGGCACAAACTCATCGTCACCTCCGACAAAGATGGGCCGGATTCGGTCTTCGAGCGTGAGCTGCCGGACGCTGAAGTCGTGATCTCGCAGCCCTTCTGGCCCGCCTATTTGACCGCGGAGCGAATCGCCAAGGCGCCGAAGCTGAAGCTGGCGCTGACGGCCGGAATCGGCTCGGATCACGTCGATCTGCAGGCGGCGATCGACCACGGGATTACGGTCACGGAGGTCACCTACTCCAACAGCATCAGCGTGTCCGAGCACGTGGTGATGGTGATCCTCACCCTCGTGCGCAGCTACCTCCCCGCGCATCAATGGGCAGTCGACGGTGGCTGGAACATCGCGGATTGCGTGTCTCGGTCCTACGACCTGGAGGGAATGCAGGTCGGGACCGTGGCGGCAGGCCGGATCGGCTCGGCCGTGCTGCGACGGCTGAAGCCGTTCGAGGTCGGGCTGCACTACACCGACAAGCACCGCCTCCCGTCCGAGGTCGAGGAGGAGCTGGGTGTCACCTTCCACCCGGACGTGGAGTCGCTGGTCCGAGTGTGCGACGTGGTGACGATCAACGCTCCGCTGCATCCGGAGACCGAGAACCTCTTCAACGACGAATTGATCGGCAAGATGAAGCGCGGTGCGTACATCGTGAACACCGCGCGCGGCAAGATCTGCGATCGGGACGCGATCGCGCGGGCGTGCGAAAGCGGTCAGCTCGCGGGCTACGCAGGCGACGTCTGGTTTCCCCAGCCTGCCCCGAAGGATCATCCGTGGCGGACGATGCCGCACAATGGGATGACGCCCCACAATTCCGGGACGAGCCTGTCGGCCCAGGCCCGCTATGCCGCCGGTACTCGCGAGATCCTCGAGTGCTGGTTCGAGGACCGCCCGATCAGAGAGGAATACCTGATCGTCGACGGCGGCAAGCTCGCCGGCGCGGGCGCCCACTCTTACAGCGCGGGCGATGCGACGGGCGGCTCGGAAGAGGCCGCGCGATTTGGAGCCCGCTGATGTGACGCGGCGAAGCTGGGCGATTGGCCTCCTCTAGCCTCCAGGATCCGGTCGAGCGCTTCCTCGACCGGATCGCGTCAGCGGAGCCCGCACCCGCCGGCGGAACCGTCGCCGCCGTCGCCGTCGCGATGGCGGCCGGCCTCGTTGCGATGGCTGCGCGCCTGGCCCACGAATGGCCGAAGGCCGGTGAGGTGGTCGAGCGAGCCGAAACGCTGCGTTCGAGACTGACGACGCTCGCCCTGGCGGACGAGGACGCGTACGCCAAGGTGATGGAGGCGCTGCGGTTGCCGCCGGCGTCACCTTCGCGGGATGCGGAAGTAGCGGCGGCACTCTCAGGTGCAGCCGACGTCCCGCTCGCGATCGCGGAAGCCGCCGCGGAGGTCGCGGTGGTCGCCGCGCTCGTCGCACAGGAGGGGAATGATCGGTTGCGAGGTGACGCGGTCGTGGCGGCCGAGCTCGCAGGGGCCGGGGCGCGCGGGGCGGCCCAGCTCGTGGCCATCAACCTCGCCGGCCTCGACGATCCCCGCGTCCGGCGTGCGAAGGACTTCGCGGTGGCTACGCGTCCTCGGTGACGACGTAGACCGGCCGGCCTGCGGGGCGCTGCACCCGGTAGGGCTCCTGGGCCCAGATGAAAATCGCCGAGGAGGCGGCTCCGGGGCATGCAACCTGCGAGGTTTACTCAGCGTTCCGGGACGACGAGGTAGACCGGGATCTTGGCGCGCCGCTCGACGCGGTAAGGCTCCTGCGACCACATGAGGTCAGCCAGCACCCGGTTGCGAGGTGGATCGGCAGCCATCACGATCGCCTCACAGCCGAGTCGCTTCGCCTCGCCGACGATGCGCTTCGTCGCCTTGCGTGTGCCGAGAATGTTGCCGTCCGCCTTCACGCCGTGTTTCTCTAGCAGCCGGATCGCTTCCGCGACGCTGTCGCGCTGATCTTGCCACTCCTTCTGGTTTGGGCGCAGGCCCGGCGCCGGGAGGGCGAAGCCGACGCCGTAGATCCGCGCGACCGCAAAGACGTGGACCGGAACGCGCGACGCGTGCGCGAGCTCAGTGGCGCGATCGACCGCCGCCCTCGGGATCGGCCTCCCCTCGCTCGCGAGCATGATGCCCCCCGATGGAGCTTCGGCCGAGGCCTTCTTGAGCTGGCGCCGGCGCACGGAAGCAGCGTAACGGGGCGTCGGGCCTCGAGTCACGTGGGGGCGCCGGCGAACCGGCGACCCCACGTCGAGCGTCTAGGAACCTGGGCTCGGGATCGCCGCGGGCGGTGCTTCCTCGGCGTACTTCGGGTCCTCGACCTTCTTCCGGTACCAGTACAGAGGGAGATATGAGAGCAGAATTCCCCAGCCGATGAAGTAGTAGACGCGCGTGTTCGCGCCGCCGAGGGATGAGTTGGGGAGGGATGTGTAGACGAGCCCACCGTAGATCCAGATCACAAAGAAGAGCGCGGCGAGCGCCAGGGCGACGTACTTCATCCATTCCGGGAGCCTGAACGGTCTGTTGACGTTCGGCCGGTACTTGCGAAGCAAGAAGTAGCCGATCAGCACCGGCACGAACGAGATCGTGTAGCCGACGTTCGAGAGCGAGTAGATCTCAACCGCACCCCCGGTGAACACGAGTGCGAGCGAGAACGCGACGTTGAAGAGCATCGCGCGGTCGGGAACGCCGTGCTTGTTGGTGTGCTGGAAGAAGCGCGGGAACTGCCCATCGACCGACATCTGGTGGAGGGAGCGCGCGCAGCCCATGATCGCGTTCAGGGCCGAGAGCACGAGCGCAACGATCAGCATCACCGCGATCAGCCAGTTGAGGACGTTGCCGCCGGTCGAGAACACTTTGCCTGCGAACCTGACGAAGATCGTCTTCGGATCGACCAGGGCTGGATTCCCCAAGGCTTTGACTCCCAGCACCAGCACGAACGCGACCGGGATCATCGTGTAGATGAACACCCCGTAGCCACCCTCGAGGTTGAGGGCGATCTTGGCATCGCGGGCCGGATCCTTGCACTCGCCGATGTAGCAGGCGGCGGCCTCCATCGCGATCACGTTCCAAGTGAGCAGGAAGGCAAAGGCGATGTAGATC
>Ga0137365_10000048_pt1 | contig 50759 bp, 91 predicted proteins | sample SagtaG_9_FD_104799 | JGI IMG/M metagenome (GOLD analysis project Ga0137365, IMG submission 104799) | Vadose zone soil microbial communities from Sagehorn Ranch, Mendocino, California, USA - Sage1_L_40_16 metaG | ecosystem: Environmental > Terrestrial > Soil > Vadose zone | place: USA...
ATCGCCAACACGAACTACCGGACTTGGTTGCGGACGGACGACTCGAACGCAACTTCGACCTCGATTACCAACTGGTTTTCTCAGGTCGTTCTCTCTTCGAGTGCGGACCTCGGCGCTTTGTCGGCTGTCGTGGCCAAGAGCACTACGAAGGCGACGTTTACCTTCACCAAGGTTGGCGGTGGAAACATCACTCTGACCCAGTCGAACTTGACCACGGCTACGTTGCCCACCTACAAGAGCACCAATGCCGCTCCGATTGCGGGTGCCTACGTCATCACCAATAACGGAACGGCGACTGTGACGGTCACCTTCACGCCCGCTGTGGCCTATGGTGCAGTGCCTGTCGGTGGATCGGTCGAGAAGAACGCCGTCTACGACCAGAATGGTGTGTTTTGCGCTCAGACCGGTGCCGTCTGGACTTCGGACTAGCATCCAAGCCCCGGGGATTCGCTCCGGGGCAACTTTTTGATCCTGAGGAGGACGAAAATGGGCTTGAAGAATCTTGTTGAACAGAAGAGTGAGATTGAACTTGGGGGCAAGAAGTTTTTGCTCAGATTCCCCAACCGAGCAACCAGAGAATTGCAAGAGACATATGGCGGATGGGTCAAGGCATGGGCGAAAATGACCTTCCAGGAACGAGCGGAGCCCATGCTCAACGAAATCGACTATGACATCCTGGCGGATATCTTGGTCATTGCCATTCATCAGGAAGGCGTTGATCGAAGCAAAGTGGCCACCTGGCTGGCAGACCTGATGCAGGATGAGACCATCGAAATCATCAATGCTCTGGTTGCCTGTCGGAACCGGTATGGTCCTGAGCCGAAAGATTCTACGGTCGAGGTCATCAGCCATCTTGAGGCGGCAAAGGCGTTACTTCTGGCTGACAAGCGAGAGGCGGAGGTTTCGGCCTTTGACGAGTTGCTGGACGCCCTGAAAGAAGAGGTTGCAGACAACGAGGATGACCCTCCGAAGCAGACCGCCTAAACGGTGAAGAGTTGCCATGGGACTATTTGTTCTACATGGCGACGGTTCCTCTTCAGCGGTCGGAGGAACAGTTCTGGGAGATGAGTCCGCGTCTTCTTGTGTCTCTGATTCGAGAACACGAGAAAATGGAACGGAACAAGGCGAAGGCAGTCGGGTATATGACGGCATGTTTCATGAATGGCAAGACCCCCGACGGTGAAACGGAAATGATCAGCCCTAAACGCCTTCGAAAGAAGGAGTTGGAAATGGGAAATGCGATGTGGTAGGAGGTGAGCTTTGAGTGTCCTTGGAGAACTGCTAGTCCAAATCAATGGGGACAACTCTGGGCTGAACAAAAGCCTCAATCAATCTTCCAAGACGGCTGGTGAATTCGCCAATTCGATTGTTCAGAAGTTGGGTGGGGTGGCCCTGGCCTATAAGGCCCTCCAGGTGGCCATAGATGGCATCCAATACAACGCGATGAGGGAACAGGCGGAGATAGCCTTTGGCGTGTTCCTGGGATCGGCTGACAAAGCCAAGGCCATGATCAAGAGTCTCCAGCAGGTGGCCATTGATACGCCGCTTGAGTTTGCCGATGTCCGCGACGCTGGTAAGCAGTTGTTGGCCTATGGTGTAGCTGCTGAGGATCTGGTACCAACCATCAAGACATTGATCGACGTTTCAGCTGGCTTGAACATCCCAATCAAAGACCTGTCCTATCTCTATGGCACGATTAAGACTCAGGGTCGGGCGATGACGGTAGACATCAACCAATTTGCCAATCGAGGCATCCCGATTTGGGAAGAGCTGGCCAAGGTCACGGGCAAGAATGGCCAGGAACTCAGATCCTTTGTTGAGGCTGGTCAGGTCGGATTTCCGATCATCGAGAAAGCTTTCCAGGGCATGACTTCCGAGGGTGGGAAGTTCTTCAATATGGCTGTGAAGCAGATGGACTCTTTTGTGGGCACCCAATCGAACCTTTCCGATGCCACGGGGATCTATCTTTCAAACCTTACAGCAGGAATGATGGGGCCCTTAAAAGAGGGAATGATCAGCATCACGAAATCCATGAATGATGCGACTGTAAGTTCTCATGAATTCGGGGCAACTCTTGGGAAAGTCTTTGATATTGCGGTTGCCGTCGTCGGTCCAGTTTTTGACGTTCTGAGCAAGATGCCCGGTGAGTTCACTGCGATAGGAATAGCGGCTGGGATTGCCTTTGCCGTCTTTGGACCATGGGGCGCGCTTGTGGCTGGTATTGCCGTAAGCATCGGGGCTATCGGGAAATATCTTGATGACCTGGACAAGTCAAAGACAGAGGGTTTGAAAAGTTCATTCTTAAGTATTGCCGAAAGTTCGAAGATGACAGCGGATCAGACTAAAACGTTCCTTGCTTCGGCTGATAAGGTTGAGCAAAACCTCATCAGCTGGTCAGGCGATTCCAGTAATGTGGCGACTGCTTTCGGTAACATTGCAAAAGCATCGGGAATGACGGCTGTCCAGGTGGCAAACATTGCCATCAATTCGGATAAGATGAGCCAGGGTCAAAAAGATGTTGCTCAGCAATTTCTCAAGCAGAATGGACTTACTGCCATAGGTTCTTTGAATACTGAACAGATAGCTAAGAACCAAGCCGCCATTGTTGCAAGAGTAAAAGAATCCTCTGATCTATATGCAAAACAGCATCCATTGGAAATAGCAGCGGCGAAATTGAAGGCTCAGGCTGACAAGGACGCAGCAGTCGCGGCTAAAGCTCAGGCCGATGCTCTGAGAGGATTGCTTGCCAACCAAGAGGCATTAGAAAGGGGCATCCTTGCTACAAATGCCATCAATAAAGCTGGTAACAAAGACGTTGTGGACTCATTGTTGGATCAGAACAAACTTAGAAGTGAATACCTTGCAAAACTTGAAAAAGAAGGTATAGAAGGCAAGGCCTCTCTTTCCTTTGTTGAGTCGGAAACTGCTCGAATAACCGGATTGAATAATGATAATTTGACCATCATCAAGAATCTTGGAATCGCTCAGGCTGGGGTGACGATCAAGCTACAGGAACAGAATGATACCTCTTATGAATTCCTACAGGGTCTTGTTGAGACGGGAACGACAGTAGCCCATATTAATGGCCTTTTTTCTCTTACCAATTTAGACCTAACAAATATAGGAACAAAACAAAAGATTGTTGCTGATACTCAGGAAAAGGTATTGACGGCCACTGAGAAGACTAGGAAAGAACTTGAAAAGATAGGCATGGGTAAAATCTTCGATGAAATATTGACTGATTCCGAGGATTGGAATGGGAGGATCAAAGATGTCTATAATGGAGTAAGGGCTGTCTGGAAAGATGGATTCGAAAGAATGGGAGAATCTCTCGTTACAGGCAAAGGTAGCTGGCAAGGATGGGCCGCCGCCGCTGATAAAGCTCTTGCTTCCGTACTCGAGGGGCTAGGGATGCAATTGGCGGCCATGGCAATCGGGAAGGCCCTTATGAATGACTGGACTGGCGCAGCACTTGCTACTGCCGGATCTATTGCCGCTTTTGTAGGAGCTGGGGTTCTTAATGCTTTATCAGATCAGTTGTCCGCAGTAGTCGAGCAAGAAAAGAAAACAGGGACTACGGCGCATGTTGTGGCAAAAGAGGTGGCGGCTACTGTCACTTCAGTGCAGTTGCTCGCAGAAGCAGTAAAGAAGGCAAAAGAACAGATTGATAAAAAATCAGATACCAGTTCTTATGCTACAGAACTCATAAAACAAACCGATGCAGTAAGGCTTCATTATCAGAAATTAGAAGCTGAAGCAGCGAATGCGGCAAGACGTACAGTCTCAGCTATGCATGATACAACTAAGGCGGCTACGAGTCATACAAGTACCTTCGCCCAGGATATTGCTTTCTATACAGAGCAAGGAAAGCATAGCACAGGAGCGCTTAGGGAATATTATTTTAAGCTTGCAAACGAAGTTATAGATGCAAGAGATAAAGCGGCAGCAAAAATTGCTGCCGATGGGAAAGTAATTCTCGACGCCCAAATGCAGAAAGAAATCGACGATCTTGGATACAACATGGCTCTTTTCCAACAGAGAGCTGATGAAGCCGGGTCAAACCTTTCAAGTTCATTTGCCGATGCTCTGAAAAAAGGCACGTCTGAGACTGACTTCACCAAAAGCATCATGGATATGCTCCGTGGTATGGCGATAGACGCCGCGATCCTGGCAGGGGGATTTGCCGACAAGTTCAAAGCCATTGGGGCTCAGATTGCGGCAGCGCTTCAAGATGGGTTTCAGGCTGGAGAAGTCGACACCCTCAAGACAACGATTTCTGACCTCTATTCTCAGGCCACTTCGGCAGTCACTCAGATCAATACGCTGTTCCCAGGATTCGCATCTGGTACCGATTGGGCTCCCGGTGGCATCGCCTTGGTAGGTGAACAGGGCCCTGAGCTGATGAACGTCCCTCGAGGCTCACAGATCGTTCCTGCGGCCCAAACCAGACGACTTTTACAATCGACTCAGAATAACCAAACCAACAATACCTCGACAAAGGGGGATACCGTGATCAGCATCCAATCAAATGCACCGCTTGACCCATTGCAGACGGCTAGAGCTGTGAGAGAGACTATGGAATCCTTGGCCTTTGCGGGAGTGGCATGATGAGCAAAAGAGCTTTTATCTTTACACAAGCCAACTCTTCGCCATTTGCTGGACTTGATGGATCGGTGACATTCTCCAATGGCACTCAGACTGCGGATAAGATCCTGCTCATTTCTGCCGATGGACTAGGGGCTCCGGCACTCAGCACTCAGACTCAGAATGCCCCGTTCCAGCAAGGCGCTTCCTTGATTAGGACATTATTCCAGCCCAGGACTATTACCCTGGAATGTGCTATCTCGGTTCCTGCCGCGAGTTCAAGCGGTCGTGCCGAGGTGACCACGATCAAGCGTCGTTTATCAAAGTATCTTTCACCAGTTGGCATGGGGTTCCTTCCTGACACTTCCTTGACCTTGTCGAACTATTCCACTTGGATCGGAAAGCTTTCCTATGCCTCGAATGGGACGACCTTTGACCGGTTCATTGACTGTGTACCGATGACCGTTGAGTTCCCGAATGCCTTTTATCAGGATGGGTTCCAGAAGATGCGGGTCGTGTTCTTCTGTCCTGATCCATTTTGGTATGGCGCAGATCAGACCCAGACTATGGCTAATGTTTCCTTAGCCATTTCTGGAATTTGGGCTTCTATTGCATGGTCACCAACGTTAAGATTATTCTGTTCTCCAGAATATGGAACAACACGTATCCAGACATCCCCCGATGGAATTAACTGGACTCTCCATAATACAGCAGGGGCGGCAGGGGCCCAATGGTATGTCACGGTATGGAGTCCGGAATTAGCATTGTTTTGTAGTATAGCTACAACCAATACAGCCATCCAAACATCCCCAGATGGATTGGTATGGACATTGAGAACAGGAGTATCGGCTGTTGCATGGGTATCTCTTGCTTGGTCTTCTAAGCTGTCATTATTCTGTGCTGTAGCTGTTTCCAGCACAAATATTCAGACATCCCCCGATGGGATTAACTGGACATTAAGGACAGGGGTATCTTCTGTTTCCTGGTTTTCAGTATGCTGGTCAGAGGAACTAAACATTTTTTGTGCTATTGCTCAATCCAGCACAAATATTCAGACATCCCCCGATGGAATTAACTGGACATTAAGGACAGGGGCTTCTTCTGCTCAATGGTATTCCATGACATGGGCTGCTGGACTTGGACTGTTTTGTGTTTGTGGAACAAATGCTATTCAGACATCCCCCGATGGGATTAACTGGACATTAAGGACTAGTGCATCCTCGGCTGAATATCGTCGGGTTAAGTGGGCTCCTGAGCTTGGGTTATTATGTTCATTTGCCGCAAATTCTAGCACAGCCATCCAAACATCCCCAGACGGAATAACGTGGACATTAAGGGCTGGATCTGGCTCAATAAATAGATTTGACATGGTATGGGCCAATTCAATTGGCATGTTTTGCATTGTTGCCAATTCAGCAGGGCAATATCCTGAGATCAGCTATGATGGCATCAATTGGGTACAAAACTCAGCCACAACAGACTGGTATGCCACAATCAACAATCAAGGCGACATTTCAGCTACATTCGCCATTACTATTCCCATTGTCGGCGGAGAAACTGGAAAAGTTGTCGCCATAGGTGAAAACTTCCTTTGGGCAGGGTCGGGCGACCCTCCATCCGACCACAACATAGTGTTTTCCACTCAGGGACTCAAGACTGGATCAGTGATTCTTAATACGAAGTTTGGATCGAAGACCATCACCCAGTTCGGAAACTCGGTCATGAACAACTTCGTAGGCGGCACATTCTTCGCGCTCTATGTTTCTGGGTCACAGTCGAACATCCTCTATCTCAGGAATACCGGTACACCAGCGGCAGCTCCATCCATAACTTATCGGAACAGGTATATTGACGTATGAGCACATTGCCTTTCGAACAACAACCGGTCAATCTCTATGCTTCTGGTTTGATCAATAGCGACATTCCGACAGATCCTGTTGATGGATCTTTCTTGGACTTCATCGCTATTATAGATGATTGCCAGACGATCCGATTCAAACGTGGTTGGTACCAGCCAGGAGACTTTGAACTCACGATCAACAAAAACACGAACTATGCCGGATTATTCGAACGAAAGAGAATCATCCAAATCGGAACCGATGTCCATAAATGCGGCGTGATCGAATCTGTTGAAAACAAGATCGGACCAACGGGCGCTTTGTCGGAATTGATCACGGTGAAAGGTCGAGAATTGACTTCCTATCTCGACCGGAGAAATATCCTCCCCCCGGCCGGTCAGGCCTATTATGCGCTTGCCTCTACGACACCCGCCGAGACGGTCATAAAAACCATTCTGGACTCTTCCTTAGGCCCTGGAGCTTCGGCCAATAGAAAGGATGCAAATCTCACTATCGAAGCCAATGCGGCTCTAGGCAATGCTTATGTGCTATCAGCACGATATGACAATCTCCTGACTATTGTTGGCAATTGTTGCCTTGCTACCAACTCGGGAGTTTTCGCCTATCTGAATCATACCACGAAGAAATGGGTTTTTGGATTTAGTCTCGGAATCAATCGGACCACTTCGCAATCAACAAATTCCCAGGCCGTATTCTCTACTGACCGCGAGACAGTCCTTAAATCGAGCATGAAGGATGTTGATACTGGATTTAAGAATCTTGCCTTCGTTGGGGGCCAAGGGGAAGGTGAGAACAGGACCATCATCACTGCCCCATCCATCGAACCCACAGGAATCGACCGGCGTGAGATGTTCGTAGATGCCAGGGATTTGACCCTTGCGGCATCATTGCTAAATCGAGGACTTCAGAAGCTTGCAGAGAACCAGTTTGTGAAGTTCATTTCAAGTGATGTTCTAGCCTATTCCCAACTGATCTATCAACAAGATTATGATGTTGGCGATCAAGTGACGATCATTCAATTTGGGCAGACCCAGGACGCGTTCATAACGAGCGCCGAAGAATACTGGGCGAACGGAGTCTATAATCTGACCATTGGGTTCGACCGGTCATCTCCGACATTGCCCAGCCAGGTTTCTGGGGCATTAAGTCAGATCCAGAAAACTTTGAACGCGACTGAATTTGTGAACCAACAAGCCGTGATTATGGAATATGAACCGGTCATTGTTCTGGATTACACTTTGACGGCTGGACGAAATGGAGTAAGCTTTTCTGACGTGACAATTGCTCCAGGGGTGACCGTGACGATACCGACTGGATACGACTGGAGGATTAGACCATGAGCAGTCAAATAATTGCGGATACATCAGGGGTTCGAATTGTCGCGGATGCTTCTGGAAACTTAACATTCACAGTTTCTGGAACCCTTACCTATGGAAAAGTGATTATTACTCAGCCAGCAACGGGATCGACATTAACCATTCTTGATGGGAAAACTGTGACCGAAAAATCCACACGGACCATTCAAGGGACTGATGGAAACGTGCTCGATACTGACGCGTTGATCCGGTCCTGCTACCAGGGATTGCTGATGACCTATGTCAGCACCACGTCATTCTCGGTCGGCGTCGGTGCAGTAGGAGATTCCACGTTTGTCTCAACCATGGTCCTGGCAGCCACCACGACAAAGACCACGGCGGCATGGGCGGTTGGATCGGCTCAAGGCGGTCTGGACACGGGAGCTATCGCGGCCACGACATGGTACTATGTCTATCTGATCAAGCGGGTTGACACCCAGGTGGTGGATATTCTGTATTCGACTTCGGCAACAACCCCGACAATGCCGACAAATTACACCTTGAAACGAATGATTGGGGCCGTTAAGACCAACGGATCAAGTCAGTTCATCCAATGGATTATGTATAATGACGGCACACAAATGTGGGTGACAACCCTGGCAGATGTTAATGATTCTACACTTACGACGGCACGAAAATCTTATACTCTTACGTCCATTCCACCAATCCAAGTCAAGGCTAACCTTTATGTTTATGCAAATAGTGCTACGGCTGCCGGTACAGGAGTTGAATTCTATGGGGATACAGGCATATCAGATAGTGCTCCAGGTACCTCGCCGCTCAACTTTGTTCTTAATGTACCTGTAGTAAATCAAGCTGCACAATCTGTAATCCCAATGTTTTTCCCTTCTGGGATTCTCTATGCCAGATCAAATCAAGCATCTACCACCATCATTGCCACAGCAAGAGATTTTAATCTTAGGCCATTTAATTAAGGAGTTGTCATGTCTAAACTGAGAGATTTTATTGAGAGAGGCCCTGAACTCTGTGGGGCCAGGAATGCCGCCAGGTGGTCCAAAAACTTCCTTCTGCAATTCGACTGCGAGATCAAAGACCCTGTGTCTGAGTTTGCATCGAAAAAAGGAGAAGATCCATGGGACCGCCTTGAAACCCTCTACGGACTGACCGTGGCCGATGGTATCGATGATGACAAGGTCAATTACTGGATTGACCTGATCGGGCTTGCGGCTCATGCCTATGCAGTGAGCAAAGGTCATATTGCGCTTGAGTATGTGGTTTCGACCATGGCCGAGGATTTGGCGATTCAGGAATCCAGTTACCCAGAGTTCGCCTCTATCCTATCGGTATCCGAAGCCTCAGTTATGTCCAACTGGGCCTAGAATGTTGCATAAGCGAATAGGCCTTGTCTTTATTTTATTCTCAGCCTTTTCGCTTATGATTAACATATTCACCCCTAGCAACCCAGATCATTTAATGAACGTGATTGAACAAGCAATCCTAGTCATGGTCTTTTCTCTTTCATATTTCCTCCATCAGCCAACCTCAGGGGCCCTTCAAATCCTCATCCTTATAGCTACAGCCTTCATTCCCATGCATTTGAATGATTCCCCATTTTTCGGAGCTGTTATTGCCGTCTTCGCCTTGATCCTGATACATGCTTATGGGGGATATAAGACGCATGTGTGGTGGAAGCTCCCTGGCACATTTCTCACCCTCTTTGCTCTTTGTGCGATTGCCAAAAGTAACTTTTCGTCACCATCCCCAGAAATGTATGTCAGTGCCTTTGCATGGACGATGTTTATCAGTGTTTTTTGCTTTGTACTTTGGTTAGTGGTAGCTGATATGGAGCGACAGTTCCATACTGACTATGTTTCTGGTATCGTAAAACTCAACAGAATTCTTTTAGAGGAACTGAAGCAGAAAGACGGAGGTTGCACCGATGGCGACACAAGAGGGTAGGATTTCCGCTTTGGAGCAATGGCAGAAAAGTCATGAAGATTCCGAAAGGGAATGGAGAATGCAACATCAAGAAACAAATCAGAAATCAATTGAAAGTCTGACCTCTCTTTTTTCCCTTCGATTTGAAGCCGTTGAGGGGATCGCTCAGGAGGCAGTTATCATGGCACGACAAACGAACATCGACATGGTGACATTGCCGGACAGAATCATCAAGGCAATCAAGGAAGAGGCAATAACAAATAAAGCCCATAAAACCCCGTGGGATATGTTTAAGGCAAAGATGATTGAGTCCTTGGCAACGCTCATTGCCGGGGGCATCGTTGCGGGAGTAGGTTACATCATTGTTCAGGTGGTGGCAAAGGGGCATCTATGATCTTCCAAAACGATAATCTACTGGCGGATTGGATTCAGCATTACGCCTGCTTGATCGACGCCGTGGCCTCCTATCGGGAGTTCGTCCAGGGTAAACCATGGCGGGTTCACGAGTTTGCCGCAGCCGTACACCTGGCTGTTGACAAGGGAATCGTCTCAGGAGACCGGACCGATGACGACGACATGGATGACCCAAACGAGGCGCTTGTTCTGGACCTTCAGAAACTCGCTGACCATTTTGGCCTTCCGTTCAAATACCTGGGGAAGTTTGACCAATCCGATTCTGTGAAGTTCCAGGGCCCGAAATATTGGGTGGTAACAAGCTGGCGAAATCCCAGAAATGGATTCATCCACTGGGTCATCGGAAACACTCGTCCCGTTCGGTGGGACTCGATCCGGGGTGGTTCCGTAACGGTTGCCGAAGGTGCCCCATATCCTTTGCAAAAAGATGGGAGTGGAGGAATCCGCGTGTTCCAAGTAGTTTAATCAAGGAGGTTGGTATGAATAAAACCAAATGGTATGAGGAGTCGCCTGGGGTGACCTCGTCGAAACGAGGTTTCGGAGGGGTTGCGCTAGGGGCTGGGGTGGCCATGAAACTTATCATTTTTGTGTGGGCACTCGTTGCCCCCCTTGGCGACGTTGTCACCGCCTCGGCCCAAGCTGATGGTCTGTTGATGGCCGGAGGCGGTATCTTGTTTGGAACCGTATTTGACGTGTTCAAAAGGAGCTAGCGTGTGCAAAAAATCATTGCGTGGTATTCAGGTCAAAACCCTTGGGTCAAAGTTATCCTTGCCCTTCCTATTGGGGCTCTTGTTTTTCTTGGTCTATTCACCCTTCGTCGAATCCCAGGCCCAACAGTCCCCGCAGACACCGCCATCGGATCAATACTCAAAGATGACGCAGGACGAGTTGCTGAAGCTGACCAAAGACAAGGACTGCTTACTCCTGGATTGGTTGAATTGGAGCGAGAAAGAGAAAGCCTTGAGGAAAGAACGAGACGAAGCCTCGGCGGAACAACTGGCAAGCCGTGACAAGCTGATCAGGGATCAAGCCATAGCTCTCAAGGCTGTCACCCAGGAGCGAGATGATGCCAAGGCTGAACTGGGACGTCAGCAGCTCATGGGCTGGCTAGAACGGGGCCTGTGGGGCCTTGGGGGCCTTGGTCTTGGATATGTTACCGGAGACTTGACACCGAAACGGTGAGGGTGTAGATTCCTGTAATCCGCTAAGTGATCCTAAAAATCCATGTTAGGGATCAACGGTTCGACATCGACACCCGAGAAGGATAGAAGGCCGAGCGTCGGAAAAGGCTTGATAGAGTCGGGATTCTAGATGCCGATATCACTAACCAGACTTCGCGGTCTGATTTTTTATTCCCCTCTCTTGACAAAGCGATCCATCGGCATGATTCTTGAATCTACTGCTCACTGTGGGCAAAGTTTTTTCTACATCTTTTAAAAGGAGGATGCCCAATGCTCAAACATTGGCTATTGGTCGCGCTGGCGGTCTTCGGACTTCTGGCGGTTGACCTATATGCTTCGCCCCCCGATCCCGGTGGCCAGATGGTTTCGACTGCCATCACCCCCAATTCCACTTTCCTGACCGGAGGCACAATCGAACGTTCCACGGTCCCGGCCTTCGAAGCCTTCACAATTGCCCGAGGAGCGGCCTATCTGGCCGTGGGCATCGTCGGGGTTGGGCTTCTAGCTATTCTGTTCGCGCTCACTTTGTCCCCTCTTTTCATAGGTCAGAGCGCCAACGGTCCTTCGAGGTACTTCAACACTGGCCCCGCTTCGCCGGTTCCTGACCGATACGACAAGGCTGAAGTCGGTGAAATGTTTGGCGACTACCTTGGAAAGTTCAAGCAAACCAAGAGTCCCGTTTTGAAGTCCCATAGCGCATAATCCTTCAGGTCACTTGACCACGGAACTTGCAAGCGCCGGTTTGAATCCTTGCAAGTTCCCCCAACCAAGGGATATCGGACAAAACGAAGTCCATCCGTCACAGACGGTCCCGACGCCCTCCACTACGGAGGGCTTTTTTTATTCCCAAAAAATCTTTCGATTCCTCTTGCTAAACCTCATAACCAACTGTATACTTACTATAAGGCCAACAGAGAAGTTGGGAAAGGATCTGAAAATGATCAAGCACACCGACGAAACGATAGCCGCCTTGATTGCCAAGCTCGATACCCTGGATATCAACAGCGATGAAGCGGAAGTGCTGAGGCACGAGATTGCCAAGTTGTTGATCGAGGACAGCCGCAAGATTCAGCAATCGGAATTGTCGATGGTGTTTTGTCAGTTGCTGACCTCAATGTAGGTCATAAGTTTATGTAAGGGAGGAACTAATATGGTGCTTTTCATTGGTTCTGTTTTGATTCTTGTCATCGTTGTGATGGCTTGGGGATCAGTGGTGATTCTCGACCTAGTGACCCGGGATGCTGACGGGTATCCCAAGTAAGAAGCAGCCATCTTCGGAAGGCCCTCCTCCATCGCTGTAAGCGGTGCTGATGATGACTCAAAAGAGTCGAAAGGAGTTCGGAATGAAGAATCGCAAACTGACCAAGGAACAGCAAATGGCCAAGCTCAAGAAGAGCAACGCCAAGTTCGGCGACTCGAACGGTGATAAGGCCGTGAAGCTGGCCAAACTCGCCAAGAAGTCCTAACCCTGACCCAAGCCACCTAACTTCGATTTGGTGGCTTGGTACGTGACTGAGGCTAAGTCAAAAGGAGTGAGAATGAATCATCTGAACAGTTTTTTGATTGAGGGAAATCTGACGGCGACCCCCGAGTATAATTCTCTCAAGAATCGCTGCATCTTCACAATTGAGTCGATGCGTTACTACAACCAAGACAATGAGAAGAAAGTCGAGGTTTCACGCTTTGACGTTGAGACATGGAACAATAACGCCCAGCTTTGTATGAAAGCTCTTTCTAAGGGGCGCGGCGTTCGGGTCGTGGGTCGGGTCAAAGCGGTTGACGGGATTGCCATTGTTATCGGTGAGACCGTCGAGTTCAAGGCGAGGTTAGACAAAAAGCCTTCGGAGGTTGGCTATGACCGTCCTTGAAAAGTGCCTTTACGAAGCCGACGTCAACAAAGTGTGTGCGAAGAAGTCCCCCACGAAGACGATAAAAGACCACTTCCTTGCCGATGCTGAACTCTGGAAAGCCAGAGCTAGACGGTTAACCCCGGAGCAAGCGGCAAAGAACGTGAACGAGGTAAACTGGGACGAGATGTTCAAGCCACTTCCCAAACGGCCTGTTCTCATTACTACGAACGAAGAGGAGGAAGACTGATGTTCATTTGCAAGCAATGCGTTCTTCCTAAGGCGAAATAGAGGTTTGACATCCCGATGAGCTTGAGCCTGGGGACTTGCGAAGTGTGCAGGACGAAACTGATGCCCTGCTTTGATGGGCCCCAGGTCATTGTCGATATAGAAGCAGTCACGAAGCCGAGACAGCAAGAAAAAGAAACGTGATTCCCTGGGATGGGGCCGGTGACAGGGCGGGGAAACTCGACTGAAGGTGTCCATGATGGCCTGAACGGTATCGGCACACTGATGATCAACGGTGGAACGCAGTTGCCCTAAGAACGGTGAAACCGGAAAAGGTGGTTAGGGGTTCGAATCCCTTTCATGGATAAAAGCTCGTTGGGCAAAAGGAGTGAAAATGGAACGAATCGAGAAAAGGGCTGACGAACTTCATGCCCTGGGGTTGAAGTTTGACGGTGAGCAATACCACGGCACCTGGAACATGATTGACATCAACGTCCATCATATTGAGATGACAACCATGAACGAAGAGGACTGGGGCAAGATGGTGTCCGACCTCAAGAAAGTCATCATCGAGCATGGTCCATCTTTGCCGGTGGCTGAGCTTCCGGCATTGATCGGCACCATCGAGGACGTTCCTGCGGGAACGATCAAGAACGCGCTGGTCAAGTTGAACATCACAGACGTTGAGCTTGCCAAGATCAGAACGTTGGTCATATCGGCTGTTGAGAAATATGACGGCACCAAGGCGTCCTATGAGGCCGTCAAGCGCGCCAGGCTCGATGTGGTGCCCAAGCGCACTTCGGTCAAAAAAGAGGCTGAGGAAGGCAGGGCCGAGGCAATCCAGGTGCAAAAGCTTTGGATCGGTGCCGAGAAGACCGTCACGAAGTTCTACGCCGACTTGGAAGCCCTTTGTGTCGCCAAAGAAGCCGAATATGAAGCCGAAATCAAGCGCAAGGCCGACGAAGCCGAAGCCAAAGAAAAAGTTCGGGTGCAAGCACTTCTCGACCGGCTGACCCCGTTTGAGTGGGCAGGGAACCCATTTGAGGTTGCCCAGGACACTCCCGCCATGTTCGCCGAAAGGTTGGCTAAGGCTCAGGAGTCGTTTCGGCTGATCGAAGCGGGGCGCAAGGCTGAGGCTGATCGTTTGGCCCGTGAAGAACAGGAGCGCAAAGACGCCGAGGAACGCAACCGGATCGAAGCCGAACGTCTGGCCAAGATTCAGCGCGAACAAGACGCCGCTGCCGCCAAGCTCAAGGCCGACCAGGAAGCCTTCGCCAAACAACAGCAGGAAGCCCGTGAAGCCGCCGACTGTGCCGAGCGTGAAAGACTGGCCAAGGTTGCCGCGGACGAACGGCAAGCACGACTCAAGGCCGAAGCGGAGACTTTGCGCCTTAAGAAGGAAGCTGATGCGAAGCTCAGGGCCGAGGAAGACGCGAAGCAAGCCCAGTTGAAGGCCGAAGCTGACGCCAAGGCCGCAGAAGCTGAAAAGGCACGGTTGGCTGCACTGGCCCCGGACAAGGAAAAGGTCAAGGCTTGGGCCTGGAACATCGAAGCTGAGATTGACGACGACCTTCCCGAGGTCCAGGACAAGGAACTCTTTGCCGCCATGGCTTCGACGAAGGTCCAGATCATGGACTTGATTCACGCCCTGATGGCACTCGCTAAGTAACAAAGAAAGTTGGACCGGCGCGGATCGACCGGAAAGGAAGGAATGGTGAGAGTGTTCAATAAAGCGACAGCCTATTTGTTGGCGCTTGTGGCGTTCTGTTTTGCATGGTTCGCGGTTTTCCGATCAGATTGAAGGAGCCATTGAAAGTAAAGTGAAAACAGAGCAAGCCACCTTGCAGAAGCAATTTCAAGTCGCCTAGGCCCGAGCTGAGGCCGATATTCAAGTGGCACGGGCTACCGGAGAAGCTGCGGCAAACGTCATCCTTGCGAGATCCATTAGCCCGGAGATTTTGCAGCTCAAGGCACTCCAAAACCAGGAAGCATTTATCGAAGCTCTGAAATCTGGAAAGGCCACAATGCCGACTCCCTACGTTACAAGTGGTTCTCAGACATTCATCCCGCTCAAGTAGATATCGGATTCGTTCTATCAAGACCCATCTTCGGATGGGCTTTTTTGCTTTACCCTTGCAAACCATCATTATCAACTATATACTATTTACAGGTGAACAAAGATTCCCAAAGGAAGGACAAGATGACCGTGACCAGATACCAATACATGAAAAACGAACTGGACAACGCCGAGTTGAAAGCGCAAACGCTGGAGGATCCAATCGACAGGGCGCTCTTTGCGATCCATGCCGACAAGGTTCGCGCTCGGATTGATTCGATGTCGGTGGCCGAGGCGTCGGTGGTTATGTTCGAAGAAGACGGTATTTCGGAATGATCGTATCCAACCTCAAAGAAAACGACCCCATCCAAATCCATGGCAAACCTGATGATGACTGGCGATTCTACCGGAGACATCCCAGCGGCATGATTGAGCTTTGGCGACGGCGTAAGAATGGGTCCATGGATTTCAAGGTAGTGAAAGAGTCGGATATTGTTACGGTACCAACTGTACAAAACTAGCGTTATGCTATACAATACAGAGAGACGGAAAGACCTGAAGGTATGAAAAGGAGTTTGAAATGAAATGTCCGAAATATGAATACCACGTGCAGACATGGGGCGGCTTCTACAACAAAGAACATGCTAAGAAGCACAAGCTTAAAGAAGGAGACTTCTTCTTTGACACCAAAGAGGCCCGGAACTCTTTCATTGAGAACCGTCGGCGCATCGAGAAAGAACTAGACGCCCATGTCTTGATGATCGACACAACTGAGGGGTTTTGTTCAAGAATCAAGACGGTACTTCACCGCGTCATCGAGGTTGATGGCGTCCAGTACTACTCCCAAAGAGAAATGGGATTCAACTATCCCTTTGGCGCGGCCAAGTATCACATGGAATGGAAGTGGTACCCAGGATTCAATGACTATCCACTTGGGGAAGGCTTCGATTACTCCGGGGTCAAGATCGTGCAAGCGTGGATCACTGGAGCATGGCAATAACTGGATTTGAAAGACCGGTAAAAGGAGTCTAAAGAATGAAAAAGATACTTTGGCTGGGCGTCAACCTCGGGGACAAGGCGCACACTGCGGAAGGTGACATTTTGGCCACCATTGAAGTTTGGAAGAAACTCGTCGAGCACGACGAAAGGATTGAAAAGAATGTCTGACCATAACGAATCCAAAGCCGAAGTCTTGGACTTTGACGAAGCGCGAACGAATGAAGTTGCCATCAAGGGCCATTCCGGTCCTGAGCATATCAATGTCCCCACGATGGTCCAGCCTCCCACGGTGATTTCCATGACCAGTCAGGAGCTTGTGACCTTCGCCGTCCTGAACGACAAACTTGACATGCTGGACCGGGTTATCGCGTTGAAGAACGCCGAAGAAGACCGGGCGGCTAAGATCGAGTTTGACCGCCACTTTGCCGAGATGCAGAAGGACTATGAACCAGTCCGACGCTCTACCAATGGACAGTTTGGAGTATTCGCTGACTTGAACGCCATCTTGTCAGTCTATGGGCCAATCCTGGCGAAGCACGGTTTTTCAACTTCGTGGGAAGAAGAAGACATCCCGGAACAGAAGGGTTGGAAGCGGATTTGGAACCTCATCAGCGGGTACGGGTACACCAAGCGGGTCAAGTTCGACTGCCCACCGGCTCCGTCCATTGATGGGGGGGCCAAGGGTGCCAACGTGATCCAGCTTCAGGGAATCCAAACCAGCTATGGAAAGCGCTACAGCTTCAATTCGAACGCTGGCGTAATCCTCACCGACGAGGACAAGGACGGGGCTTCCTTTGAGGATGGCGTGAAACTGGGGCAAGCATTCCAGTTGATCCGGGAAGCCACTACGCAGGCGGCACGGAAGCAAGCGTACATGGCCGCGATTCAGGGCAAAGACCTGACCGAACGGGAAAAGATCCTCATTTCTGAGGAGTCAAAGTGCAAGGCAAAGGAATTGTTTGATGCTGGGGTGAAGGAATGATCGACCTTGCTACGAAACCCAACTGGAGATTTGACCTTATCCAAGGAACGGACGAATGGAAAGCCTGTCGTGCGGCCAAGGTCACGGCTTCAATGGTCAATGACATCTTTGCCGAGGGGACAGGGAAGAGCCGAGAGAACGCTATGGCGGCCCTTGTGCTTGAGCTTCTGACCGGAAGTCCAAGAGAGTCGTTCCATAATAAACACACCGAACGAGGCACCGAGAATGAGCCCATGGGGAGGATTGCCTATGAGGCTTACGTTGGCGATGAAGTTGGTCAAGTTGGGTTTGTGGATCACCGGACCATTGAACGGTACGGAGCCTCGCCGGATGGATTCCGGTGGGACAATGGGAAGTTCATTGGTTTGGAACTCAAGAATAGAACCGATGCAATCCACATTGCTATCCTGAACGGGAAGAACATTCCGAAAGCCGATATGGACCAGATGCTCGCCCAAATGGATTGTTGCGAGTTTGAAGGCGTGGACTACGGGAGCTACAACCTCAAGTTTCCAGGGAAGATGGCCCTATTGATTCGGCGGGTATGGCGAACGGATGAGGTTGAAAAGACCATCAGAGAACGCCGGATCAAGATCAAGGAGTTTATCGAAGAGGCGGTGAATACTGCCGGAGACTTGCGGAGGAAATACGAATGAGTATCGACGTAAAGCAAGCCTACCGCGAAATGGTCCAGCAGCAGGAATCGATCCACGTAGCCCGAGCCAGGGCCAACCTAGCCATCCTTCGAGCGTCAACCATCCCTTTCATCGTCGAACCATCGGGGCTGGTAAAGGTGCGCTCTCTGGGCTATCCGGCCATTGACTTCGATCCGGGTCAAAACGTCTGGATTGTCGGGAATCGGAAGAGGATGGGCGATGGGCAATCGTTGATTGACTGGCTCAAAAGGAAGGCGATGAGATGAGGGTCAAGATCATAGAGGTGTCAGGTACCATTGGCCGGGTTGTCATCGAGAGCAAGGAGACTCCTATAGTTGGGACGACCTATGAGCTGGCCGACTATGATGACCCGACAGCGAGGCAGGGGCGAACCTTTGAAGCATTGGTAACCGAGTATTGGAGGTCCGGGGCCTGGTCCTATCCTAGCTCCGGGTACCGTCCTGGATTGACGCTTTTTGAGTTCAGGAAACTGATCAAGGCCAAGTTGGGCCCTGCTTTTGAGAAGGTGATTTTCATCAACCGAGAGACTGGGTTTTGGGATGAATGTGCCACACCTGCCGACCTTCCGGACTATATCAAGACGAGTCCAGATAAGGCAAAATTAGCCTATGGACGCCTCAAGTCCCGAACAGATTGGACAAAAAAGGAACTTCGCAATACAATTGACAACATCATCACCGAAGGAAACCAAGTGGGGGTGAACACGAAGAAATGGGGCGAGATCATCGAAGGCATGGAAAAGGGAAAGGAGAGTACAAAGTGAGCGAACAAACACATTCAGGCCATGTTGATATGCTATACTGATCATGTCGGGAGCTTTGCAAGGCTCGGGCGGGGGCTTCCCTCTCCGCCCATCCGACTTCAAATGGGAAACGGGAGTAAACATGGCCACAATTATGATCAGAGGATACAAAGTCCTGATTGATGATGAGGATTTGGATTACGTATCTAGTCGGAATTGGTATATATGCCAACCGAGAAAAGGTAACGTTGAATCTCCAATTTATGTAAGGGAGTCACTTAACACTAGCTCATTCATGCATAGGATGATAACCAATTGCCCGAAAGGAATGGAAGTTGATCATATCAATGGCAACGGACTAGATAATAGAAAGGTGAATCTTAGAATTTGCACTCATCATGAAAACAGCCTTAACAGTAAGTTATCCAGAAGAAACACCTCTGGCTTTAGAGGTGTTTGCTGGGATAAGGCAAGAAAGAAGTGGATTGCTACCATAGGATTTAAAGGCGTGCTAAGGAATCTAGGAAGATTCGATAGCCCTGAATTAGCCTCAGAAGCATATAAATCTGAGGCAAAGAAACTGTTTGGTAATTTCGTGAGAGCGGAATAAAAGGAGACGAAAATGAAAGAAAAAACTCATTCTGGTGGGAAACCTGGGAAACGATGCTTCACCTTCCTGAACAACGAAGTACAGTTTCACGGGAATATTTCGGAAGCAGCAGAAAGACTCGGGATCACCGGGAAACCTGGCGCAATGATCCGGGTCAAGCTGGCTTCGGAAGGGTTCTACCGGCCCCGTGCTGGCGGGGTGGCTTGGGAGGTTGACAAGCCATGGCCCGAGGAAGCGGTGCAAGCAATGATCCAATGGAAAAGGGACAGCCTATGAAAGGGCGACGATATGGACGGTGGGGTGGATTCCCTCGTGGACATGCTGAGGACGTGACAAAGTGCGCCCTTGAGGTTTGCTCTCAGGAAAGAGGGGTATTGCCACACCAATGCAATAGAAAGCGAGGGCATGGACCAAGTGGCATGTACTGCAAGCAACATTCGACCTACACAGAGGCTCAATTGAAATTTTGGACACCGGAGGAAAAGCCATGAAAAAGGAAACTCAAGTCCTTATCGGTAAAGGCGTCTTAACTTTACTGGCCGCTCTCGTCTCATTCGTAGCTTTCTATCTCCTCGGTGTTTTCATTAATCTATCCTGGAACGTTGCGACATGGGGAGGTGGAGCTAGATTTACCGTTGCCTATTTCGGTTTCTTTCTAGGGGCCGGAGCGGGTGGTGTTAGTGGGTATTTTTTGTATCGGAGGGACCAATGACCGCCCCGAAAACCTTCATGATCGCCACAACCCTAGACGGTCAAGCAAAGCGCCCCCATCCATTCGAGGAAGAGTTCCAGGCCCATGGTGAGTGGTGGGTCACCCATCGCCGCCTCTATGGAATCGGATTTTGCATGTCCCACCGTGACACCGGCTACAAAGTCCATGGCACCGACCGGGAACGCGCCATCGAATCCAAGGTCAAGGGCCTGGAACTGCTCGAAAAGAAGAAGGACCAGATTGACGCGATCATCAAGGGTCTGGCTAAGTGACTGGCCTAGACAAGTTGGAAGCCAATGAGTTGAAGCAAGAACTTAGGGCCAAAGCTGGGTTTCGGTGTGTCATCTGTGGTGAGGTTCTAGACCCCGAACTTTTCGACTTAGGCCATCGCGTCCTAAAAAGTCGGTCCATGATAGAGACCTACGGCCGCGAAGTGATCTTCCATCCCTTGAACATGCTTCCGGTTTGCAACAAGAAACGGGCCGGGGTGAGCTGCAATGATCGGTGCAATCTCGCAGGGCAACGAGTCCAAGCCCATGAGCTACTTGACCGCATCATTAGGATTACGACCGGCCGCGAGTCTGAGCCTGACATGGCCTACGAGTACGAATTGCTCCGTGAGGAATTCGCCGAATGCTGGAAACCTTGACGCCGAGGCTTCCTTGTGGTAGTTTTCTAGAGTCCACTAGTTGCCGGGAATCACCCCCGCGGCAAAAGGTGGAAACGCTTTTTGGGCCTTAGTCGGTCATTCCGGGGTGAACACACGAAAGTGTGCTGGGATGGTCGGCTAGGGCCTTTTTCATTTTTGGAGGTTTCCATGTTAAAAGAATCGGAAAAGATCTTTATTTCGACTATTCTTGATGAACTTCTTAGAAGTGGTGACGTCATGCTTGCTCTCCATTGTGGATATGGATGGGGAGAAATTAACGGGGCAGAGGTCGTGAGAATTCTTGAAGGAAATACCATAGGTGTGATCGTAGATGGATTGGGTATAACTCGAGAAGACTACCTCGCATGGCAGGCTCAAATGACCAATGAGCGAGTGCAATGCCGATATGATATCAGCCCCGGGAAGAGGTGTCGAAAGAACGCAGAGGTGCAATTCGATCTATCAACTTTTTCCCATGAGAAGATTGGTCTGTGTCGGATTTATGGTGGTAGATAATGACGTTCACCATTGAAGGCTTTTCACAGGAAGAACTTGTGAGGCTCAAACTCGACAACACTGACGCCGTGATTCTTCGGTGGTTCATTACGTTTCAACTCACTGGACGCATGGATGAAGAGAAAGGACCAGATGGAAAAACGTACTTTTGGGTTCGCTATCCGAAGGCGAGAGACGACCTGCCAATTCTTGGGTTGACTCCTGAAACCCTAGCCCGGAGATTCCGAAAGATGGCTGATTCTGGGGTATTGAAACACTACCACCACAAGGTGGGTGGGAGTTTTTCCATGTACCGTGTCGGGGATTGTTTCGAGGCTTTGGCCTTCACACCCCCTCTGCGTTCAAACGCAGACCCCTCTGCTTCTGAACGCACACCCCCTCTGCGTTCAAACGCAGACCAAAATACTCTTCTCTTAAATAGTGATCAAAAAGAAAAGAGTCAGAAGAACACGAAACACAAACATGGGGAGTACAACCATGTTCTCCTTACCTCTTCAGAACTCGAAAAACTCGAGAGAAACTTCCCTCTAGACTGGGAACACCGAATCAAGACCATGGACGAAGGAATCGAACTCAAGGGGTACAGGTACAAGAGTCACTACCTAGCAATCTTGAAGTGGGCCGAGCGTGATCGAGCTACTTCAATACCCCTCTTCCCTGAGTCCAAGGAAGAACCCTACGTGGACAAGTTTGCGGAACGATGGTTCAAGAATCACCCTGAGGACCGGCCCCGTGCTCAGTAGGGAAGACGCCGAAAAAGGCTACCTCTCAGCCTTCCTGCATGACAACGGGATTCTGGGCATGAGCCCGAAGGATTGTGGACAGCTCGACTCCGAAATGTTCACCACCTACCGGGTGATATTCGACCAGGCTTGCAAGCTGGCGACACGGGGCAAGGTTCGCAAGACTGACTTGCTGTCCCTGGCCAGTGCGAAGATTTCTGGTTTGGTGGCTGAGCTTGACCCCTACACTTCGGCGAACTGGGAGTTTTACCACAAAGTTATTTTCGAAGCATGGGCTCAGGAGTTGATCGAGCGAACTTGCAAGGAAGCCGCCGGGGAGACTTATCCCAGGAGCGTGGATATTTTGGACAAGGGCCTGACCACGCTGAGCATGCGCGAAGGTGGAACAAAGACAGTCACGGGGGGTGAAATTCTTCCAGCCATATTGGCTAGAATCGAGGAGCGCATAAAATCGGGAGGGAATATACCTGGGATCAAGACAGGTATGCAGTTAGTCGACCAAGCCACTCTTGGATTGGGAAAGGGACAATTCATCATCATCGCGGGGCGGCCATCATCCGGGAAAAGCGCTCTAGGCTGGCAATTGGCTCGTTTCATTGCGCGAAGTATGCCCATAGGCTTTATCAGTCTTGAAGATTCAAAAGAAGACCTAACTATCAGAGGGCTGGCTGCCGAAAGTCAGATAGATTCCAGGGCCTTGATCACCGGCCAAATGGACCACGAAGAACTTGTGAAGTACCGAGACGGAATCTACAGTTACGACAAAATCAAAGACAATCTTTTAATTCATGAACATCCGGCGATGACGTTACATCAAGCGGAAGGTGAGATGCGGGCCATGGTTCGGCGTGGGGCTCAGGTTTTGTTCTACGATTATCTACAGCTTACCAATATCAAAGGCAATATGCCGAAACACGAACAGGTAGCGCTCACTTCAAATACGTTTAAAGCTGTAGCAAGAGAGTTGAATACACCCTTGATCTCGTTGGCACAACTAAGAAAACCAGAAGGATACGACAAGAGGCCATCAAGCAATAGTGGAGATATACAACACTCTGATCAACCCGGACAGGATGCTGACCAGGTATGGTTTCGATGGGACAAGCGAGACAAGAATGGAATCATTGAAGACAGTCTGTTGATCATCGACAAGGCCAGAAATGGGGCACCTCGAGACATCAAGATCGAGTTCAACCGTCCCACTCTGACGATCAAGGAGAAGTTTCCACAATGAGTGATATCTCACCTGATTTTCGACCGAACAAAAAGGACTCGGACTTCATGCGCCAGCTATTGCCTCTAGAAGTCACTCCGGAGGCCATCAAGTTCTTCGTCCGACATTCATGGAAGTTGACCGATTACGGATACTGGTTTTTTCTATCGACGCTCTGGGTTAGCTATACCGGATGGTCAAACCTCGGGCAATGGCGCTTGCTCTTTTCATCGGATCGTCCCAAGAGGCACACAAGCATCATGAAGCCTTCCGAGGTTCTGGCCCTGGCAAAACTCCCTCCAATAGTTACGGCCTTTCGTGCCCATCGACCTGGAGAAAAGGATTGGATTGCCTATACCATCAGCCCCGAACGTGCGGCATTCTTTGCCAAGACCAGGGGCGTGGAAGAGGTTTCCGAGTATAGAATCCCTCTGGAGGACATTCTTTGCCTATTCTTACGGCGTGGTGAATTTGAAGTCCTGGTCCTAGATCAGTCGCGCATTGAATTTGTCCGAAAGGTCAAGATCGAAATCATCAAGGTTCCACAATGACGAAACAAACCGAGACCAAACTGGCCTCCCTGCTCAAAGCCATCCAGTCGTGGGGACTCATGGAACTAGTCAAGGAGTCCTACTGCTACCAGATGGTTTGCCGAATCCTAGACACAGGGAGCGACCTTCAGCCAGCCGGAGAAGACACCGAGGCCGATACCGAAGTGAGTCTGGCCATCGTGATCGAGCCGCTTCACTGGGGGATTGACGATCCTTTGTGGAGAGAATTCACGTTGGCGTGGGGCGAGGCTTGAATGGCATGGCACATTTCCCAAGCATTGATGAACCAATACGAAAAAGCGAACTCTTTGCCGGTGCCGGAGGCGGAATCCTGGGAGGTCTCCTCCTCGGGGAAGTTACGGTCTGCGCCGTCGAGTGGGACCCATATTGCGCTTCTGCACTTGCCCAAAGACAGAATGACGGCTTTCTCGATCCATTCCCTATCTGGGACGACGTTAGGACTTTTGACGGATTCTCTTGGCGAGGACGTGTTGACCTGGTTTCTGGCGGGTTCCCCTGTCAGGATATCAGCGCAGCGGGAAAAGGCGAAGGAATCACTGGAGAACGTTCTGGACTCTGGAAAGAGTTTAAGCGGATTATTGGCGAAGTACGACCCAGTAGAGTCCGTGTGGAGAACTCCCCAATGCTCACTCTTCGAGGAATCGAGGTTGTACTCGGGGACCTGGCCGCGCTGGGGTACGATGCAAAATGGGGCGTTCTCGGAGCGGATGACGCCGGGGCACCTCACATCCGCAAGAGGATCTGGATTGTGGGCAAGCCCTGCGTCAGCGGATTCGGTCGGAAGCCACGGAGGCGGACAGGGTCGGAGTCTGAGGACGGACATCCACAATTGGAAGCGGAGGCTCTGGCCGACTCCAGTCGCGGACGGGGACAGGACGACGAACTATGCCCAGGGCGGGGAGAGCCTTGGGTTCGTCGTGAGGACATGGCCAACCCCGCGAACTCACGAATCGGGAACATATCAGCGAGATCGCGGCGAGAAGGGCAAAGAACGCCCAACGCTGGCCGGAGCGGTCAAGTTTCCGACACCGAAGGCGAGGGATTGGAAACGGGCCGGAGGCAACGGGAATACTCCGGACCTCAGTACGTTTGTTCATGGTGGGATGCAGACCCCGCCGACCTACCCGACGCCAACCTCAGTGACGAACAGCGGCGGGAGCGCGCTGAACAAATGGGGAGGGAGTGGGGCAAGGAAGGCGATGAACGCGCTCTTGCCTTCGGAAGAGATCAATGGGGCGTTGAATCCCGAGTGGGTCGAGTGGCTCATGGGGTGGCCGCTAGGGTGGACCGACTTAAAGCCATTGGGAACGGCCAGGTTCCAGACGTGGTGGTTCTCGCGGAGAGGTATGTGAAATGACCTGCGTACAATGTGGCAGACCAATCAGCAGCGCCGAGAGCATGGCAAGTGGTCTGGGCCCGCGGTGCCGCGAACATCGAACGGCGATAGACCAGCCCGAACTATTCGGAGTTTCCGAAGAATTGGGAACGAAGCCGAAGAAAGAGGCGGAAGTGATTGACTTCGACGTTTTGACCGGGAGGAAAGGAGGTGCCGGAATCTGAGGAGCGGGACTAGAATAGAGAACGAATCAAAGGAGATTCAAGAAATGGCTACAGTACGAAAAGCATCGGGATCATTGCATCTTTCTGGATCGTGGGAAAACGGCAAGGTATTTTCCACGGCAGGGGGTGGCTATGCAATCACCTTCAAGACGGACGACGAACAGGCAATCAACTTGGTTGCCAGGTCCAGAAAACATGCTTCGGCGGAAATTGATATCGAGTTCTACGACATAGAAGATGTGCCGGACCCGAGCGATCCCGAAGACCCGAGTCAACTGACCCTGGGCGATCTGGAAGACAAGGACTAGACATGCTCCCCAACCTCGACGAACTGAACATCGCGTTTGTAGATCCTAGCTTGAGGTCGTCGGGGATCTTTATCATCCGTCATGGCAAAATAGAGACATACGCCTTGCAATGGAGCTTGAAGGAATACCCGGATCGGATGCGAGTCCTGGCGAAATACGCCATTCACTTCACGAAACTTTGCAAGGGGACGGCATTCGACTTGCTGGTGGTCGAAAATTACATGCCGGGATCGAAGGGCGCACAAGCCCGTGTGGCAGGTGAGGTGGGAGGCATCATCCGGGCAATATTCGCGGCGCACCAGGTGCCCATCATCGAACTAGACATTCAAACATGGCAAGGTCTTTTGAAGTTTAGAATGCCAAAGCAAAGCGTTTCTGAAAAGGGAGAATACATCAATGAATGTTTGCGAAGATATGGTGTTCGATTCCAAACGGTCGATGAAGTCGATGCCTTCCTCTTCTTCCAAGCCCTCAAGAAATGCTCTCGGGGTGACTTCGTGAAAGGAATGGGCTCAAAGATCCGTGATCAGCTTGAAAGATTGTACATTGACCTTTGAAAATTCTGGACAATTCTATGCATCAACTGTATAATGAGTCAAAGACCTTGAAAGGAGCGTGAAGATGGACGAGATTCTGACCAACGTTATCGAGAAAGCGACAATGACTTTCAGAGGTAACATGAACCATGAACAAGAAGCCCACACCCTCGAAACATTTGTTTCCTTGAGGGTTTACGCCGCCGGCTACCGACTCGACCCCTACCCCAACGGCAAGAGTAAAGACGAACTGATCGCACGAATTGAGGCGGTTGAGGCGGAACGGGATAAGACGAGGAACTTGCTGATGGAGGAGCATTACCGCAAGACCTCACATGGGGTCACCGCTGATGATGGTTGCCGCGTCTGTATCTTCCTCGCCGACACCTTCACGGTGAAGCCATGAGTCTTTACGGACCTGTCTACGACCAAGCGGCCAGGGAATATGAGCAAGAGCCCGAAGATGATTTCGAACCATCGGACGAGGACTTTGATGACATAGACATTGATGATGATTCCATCATGGAATGAAGGTAGTGATTCATGAAAACAATCTTCTGGACAAAATGGACGGGCTGTATTGTGGCCATCGTCGTCTTTTCAATAGGATTCCTGGCATATGCACGACGAGAACATGAACGCGAGATGGGTAAACTAGAAAAAAAAGAGCATCCTCATGTCTGATGCCAAAGACAACGGACAAGATAATGATTGCAATTGCCATCGTTGCCAAGAGCATCGCCGCCGCCTTGAATCTCCGAACTACTATCTAACAACTCCTGATGTTTTCGCCAGGGTTAAGGAACTTCTAGAGGTAAAGAAATGAAACGAAGCGAAGCCCTTGGAGTCGCCATTCAAGCCATCGGAGAATGGAAAAGACGACTCCAGGCCCAGGTCTATGGGGACCCAAAAAGTAAGGGGTTGCTTGATATCATTGCCGATATCAATCCTGTGATTATTTATCTCATTGCCGAACTTGAGACTCATCCCGAGGGCTGGGAAACAACATTTGTACAAATTGATACTCGGTTGCCAGTTGATGGAATGAAAGAAGCCATCCATCAGGCCATTTGGGATTGCACTCCCAGACTAGAGAAGAACGATATTGTCGTGAGGATGATTGAGTGAAGTTGTATCATATCCCAGTCGCCATATTGGTTTTTATCCTGGGCATCCTATATCAATATTCTCAAACCCACATCCTCATCTCCACTGTCTATATGCCGGTCAAGCTCGTGGACGCCGACATCGCCCATCTGATCGTGCTTGAGGAAACCGGCGGGACCTATAAGCGATATGCGATCAACACCCCTGGGATCATCGCTACGCGGCAGCTTGGAGAGATTTGGATTGTACCATGCGATGAGAAGATGAAAGTTATTGGAGGAAAGAAATGAACCGACCAACAAGCATGGGTAAATTTATTAAGAAGATAGTTTTCTATGTTTGCAAAAAACACGGATGTGATTCAAAATATGTATTTTTATATGTTGCTGCCGACCAAAAATCTTTTTCATATCTAATCAAACAAGGATCTATAAACATAGCCACGATGGACATAAGTAAAATCCCTCAAGACTTTGAAGAAATCACAGAGGATATAATCTAATGAACCAGCCAACCGACCGGGAAGTGATGATTCAGGAAATCAGGAAAATAACGGGTAATATCATCCATACATATTCTGGAGATTATCTAGAAAGTAGGATTGCCGACCGACTTCTCTCCGCCAACTTCCACCGCACGGGATCGAGCGAATTGACGGGGAGATTGATGGAAGTATTGGAGAAGGCTCATGAAGACCTGATTAGAAACTGGAAAAATATCGTCGTGAACCATCCTAAAGACGAATGCGATACATGCACCTTCATCGCAGAAGCCGAGTCCGCTGAACCGGTGGACTTTGAACCCGGTGACGTTCTTTGCGAGAAAGGCCAACAGCCAGCTTGCTACCATGAAGGCGGAAGATGCCCAGCCGAGGCAGCGCCGGAACCTGTGGCGGGACGAATGATGCTTGATAATATCGAGTCTTTGATCAATAAAGCATCAAGACCAATGGATTGGAAGCCTGGGATTCGTGATATCTTTTCTGACGCGTTTACCGAGACTAGATATTTATGGAATCGGCTTCAGGATATTGAGGCCGAACTCACTATTCTCCGCTCCGCCCCCGTCTCTCAAGTTGCCACGGGGTATTCGAGGGAGCAAGTCAGAAAAATAATTGAGCATTTCTGGAAAATGGGGACGCCAGAAACAATCGAGAAATATTTGTCCACCCTCACCCCCGAGGTGAATCCATGAGTGAACTGAAACCCTGGAAAATAGTCCCGTGGACCGACAAGGGGGTAACCAAGTACAAAGTGGAGGACCATCAGGGATACAACTTCTCATTTGATAGCATGGACGAGGCAAAGGATTTTTGTGATGCATGCGGCTTATATCTTGAGGAGATCGTAAAACAAGAAAAGGCACGTGTGGCAAGATTCAAAGAGGAGCTTTATTCATGAGTGAACAGTTTAGACAATGGTTCAACGAACGTTGGAAATCGTCGGGACTCACAAGCCCGAGACTCAAAAAAGTTGCCCTGGAGTTTTCACTTGACGCTTGGATTTCCAGGCCAGTCCAGGCCCCGTCCGCCGTGGATTTGTCAAATGTCCAGAGGTATCGAGTTCACAGCAGCAAAATATACGAGGTCAGAAACGGGAAAATAGACCATGGACAAAATCTAGCTTTTGCCAACTACGATTTCATAGCCGAGCCAGATTTGGTAAACTTATCCCCACTCCAGAGCGCAAGCGCAACCCAGGTGCCGAATGGTCTCAATAGGCCAACCTCATTGATCGATACCATGATTCGAGATGACCGATATCCTGGATTGATTCGATACATCTACCGATTGGAAAACCTCTTGGCGCAAAAGGATGGAGCGTGATGACTCAAGACGAACACGATGCGAAATGTTGGCGGGCTCTCAAGAGGGCAATCATTGAAACTATACCGACTCTAAGCTCACCGGCTCAAAATCTATCTAACGACATGCAAATCCTCATGGCCCATATAGAGGTATTTGTCGAGGCGGTGAAGCCATGACCGAAGAAGTAAAGATCCTGCGGGATGGACTAAAGAAAATTGCTAATCCCGGTTCCGGACCATGGCAACCTATGGATATCGCCCGTGAAACTCTCGCCAAGGCCGATGCTATTCAGCCAATTACCATATCCGAACCTGACCATATCGATCATTGCCGCATTGCCGCACCTCATTGTGGAGACATTTGCACTTGTGATAAGGCTGACCTTGATAAAGGGGCGGGAGATGGGTGGTCCAGAGCCGACAATACGCAACTAGCCCCAGGTGTTCATGTGTTGGGATACAACAAGAGTCGACCGGAATGCGGCTTTACCGAGGTCTGGTTGAATGGCGCTTTTGAATGGTGTGCAAGGGGTGGATGGATCACACTCACCCATTGGCAACGACTCCCTGAGGCCCCCAAGTGATCCCTAGTGAAATCTCCAACAAGATCATCACCGAGTGGCTTGCCGAAGTAGGAGAGCAAGGAATGGAATGGGATGACATCGCAGACCTTGAAGATAGGATTGTGAAGTCAATTTCTGGTCAATGGATTCCCGTTTATGACCGTCTTCCCGAAGTGATTTTACCAAGAAAACCTTATGCCGGATTCTGGGTCTACCGTCCAGGAAGCAACGCCAAGACAATGTGGGAAATGATGCATCCCTCATGGTGGAATCATCCTGCTGCTGATGGTGAATGCCCCATAACCGCATGGCTCGATTGGCAACCTCCCGAACCCCCGAAGTAATCAACTGTACGCCAATCGAAAAACGTGCTATAATGGAACGAACGAAAACGGCTGAGATAGGACCTAAAAGGACTTGAAAATGAAGATTGTCAATCGCAAGGAATTTCTTGCCATGCCTTCAGGAACGATTTACCAGTCGCTTACTCCAAACATCTTTGGAGGCCTCGAGATAAAATATGAGACATGGACCAATCTTAATGGGAAGCCAATAGACTTCATCTATGCCAGCCTAACGGGAGACTTCGCGACTCCCGAGGGAATGGACTGGGATGATGTACTTTTTGATATGGAAGAGAATGGAATCTCGGTCCCCGTCAGCTTTGAAGAGACCTCAAGGGATGGTAGCTTCAAAGATGATGCTAAATATTTTGTCTGGGATGCTCAGGACATAAAAGGATTGATCGCCAAGCTAACGGAATATCTGCCCGAGGGATCGAAATGATTCACAGCGAACCGGCCAAACCCAACCGAAACATCTTGATCACCGTTTTGGTGGTGGCGCTCATCGTGAGTGTCTTGATGCTCCTGGTTTCCTTCACTGGAATTGCCCCAGACCTTCCCACTAAGATCGGCATGGGGAGCATCGCCTTCATCGTCGGATTTTTCGGGGTTCAAGGGTGGATCAGTCGAACAGGACTAGGGTTAACGCTCTGTATCATCTTTGGGACAGCGGAAGTATTCACCCACATTTCCTTTGTGCTCATTTCCACGAACATACAGGCGAAATCAGCGAAGATTGCAGAGACGAAGATAGAAGATGACCCAGAGTACAAGCGTCTAGTCAAAAGGGCGGACGATATTCAGGGTACCGCCAATTCGCTGGCTTTGAAGGTGGCTGGGACATCTGAGGGATTCAAATCGGAAGTCGACATAAGGCAAGGCGGCGTCAAAGAACAAAACATCACGGCAAAAGAAGCCTCTGATGACGTGAAAGATTATGTCAAGCAGTTTAGAATGGCCGTAACAAATGGGGCTGCCGACCATGGCGGCTCAGTTAGGATTGATGCCGACCAGTTCTTTACGGCCATTCCAGACGCCGTAACTTCTGGAATCCCAGCTAGATGGATAGAGTTTTTCTTTGCGGCCTTCATTTTTAGTGGCATACAAATAACCGTTCTAGTTGCCGCTGATTTGATGATTCTCCTGGCCGAACAAAAACGGGAAGCAAAGAATCTTGCCGAACAAGAGGAAAAGACCGCTGAACTCCTGGCCGAAGAAGCGAAGAAACCGAGGACTGGCCGCGCCCCGGGTGTGGTTCGATCCATCCCTAAAAAAGTGGTATACGGGTGGGTAGAAGCCCTTTGGCATGACGCCAAGGTCGGCACCTCCGACAAGATCATCAACCGGGCGCAGGCGGCTAGGTTCCTGACTGAAAAGGGAATCCCGATCACGAAGCTCCACGACGAAAAGTTGTACAATCTGGCCTTGAAACTTGGAATTATTGCCGAGGATGGAACGATCAAGAAGACCGCAATCGAAGCAAAAAAACTATTAGACGATGCTCAGAAAAGGAAGGAATAGAGATGGAAAGAAGTGATCAAATGAAGCTGTCTGAAGCGGAAATAAAATTCACGCAACGCAAACTGTGCGCCGCAACCCTTGCCTCACTAGAATATAACACGATGAAGGAAGTGACTGGATTCTACAAGGAATCTCTTATGGTCAGCTTGACTGGACTGGTCTATGAAGCATCCCTTCCGGAACAGAAGGTAATTCATACCGTTGCAAGGCCGACTTTTATTGAATGGCTTTTTAGGAAGGAGCGAGATGTTATATTGACAGTAAAGGTTAGTGGCCTATTGTTGGAGCCTCCCCCTCAAAGCCCTCCAACAATTCGGATCATGACAATCGAAGCAAAGAAGGCGCTGGACGAAACGCAAAAGAGGAAGGAATGAGTAGCGTGTTTGCTCCAAAGGATATGAACGGGAACGATGTCAAGCTGTTACGTTTGACGATACATACTGAAGATGAAAATGTGAGATTTGATTTCATCAAGCCTATGGTGAGCGATTACGGATCTCCGTTCACTTTTGAAGATATGTGCAATTCTATCGGCGACGGATGGATTACTATGTACCTAGACAGTGTAAAAAAGATGTTGCTTGAACGATACAAAAGGAAGTAATATGCAAAGAGTATTTTTTTTTATTATCATGATGTTTCTCATTGGTCTTTGGGGGTTGTTCTTGTTTGCCCCTCTTGTGAGGCATGTGCTGGCAACACTATGAAAACAACCTGTCCCCTCTGTCGAAAGGATTTCGACCTATCCCAAGTACCGGTGAAGTACAACAAAAAGCACGGACGCGAAGGGAAATGTCCTCACTGCGGGAAGAAACTGTTTTTCCATAGGTTTGTCAGGAAGGAAGCAAAATGAAAATTGTATTTGGCAACGGATCAGAAATCGAGCTTGAGTCTGTTAAGACTTTGCTTGTGGAATCATGTGAAACCTTGATCCTATCTCTGAAGCAAGATCCTTCAATGGAACAGATAGAACGGTTCCAGAAAAGCCTAGGCCAGTATCTCGGATGTAAGGTTTTGGTCATGGGTCCAAATGTGAGCATGGTAAAAGTGAGTACGGAACATTGAACCCCTACGAACTGCTAGGAGTCCCCAAAGACGCCAACCTCGCCGAGATCAAGAAAGCCTACCGCAAGCTAGCCAAGGAGCGCCACCCAGACCAAGGTGGTTCAACTGAGGAAATGGCGAAGCTAGCCCGGGCATACTTGATACTTTCCGACCCTGAGAAGCGCAAGCGATTCGACGAGACAGGGAGCGACAAGGAGCCTGATTTCTCAGGAGAAATGCACATGGCGTTCGCCACGATGTGCGAGAAGATATTCTTTGCCGAGGAAGACCGAAACGCAAAAAACGCCCTTGAAGTCTTTTCCGCAACCCTGGAAAGGGAGTATAATGCAGGGAAGGAACGAATTGCAGCGCAGCGGAGGATTCTGGAACGGGCAAAGGGTCGCATCGTAAAGGCTCCGGAGTTCGACCTTTTGGGTGGCTTGATTGCTCAAAGGTTATTGGCAGTGAAAGGGCTTGAAGATCTAAACAACCGGGAGTACAAGACGCATAGCGAGGCTTTGAAGCTGTTGCAAGCGTATGTATTCAATGAACCGATGGAACGAAGCCAGTTCGTCAGAATGTTCGATGTCACGATCAATGGCATGAAAATGCCAGACATGCAAGGCTTTGTGGACCGAAAGAGTTAGAATGGCCACTTGAGAAAATCAGGGGCAAGGAGAAAGAGATGATCGAATTGGGATTGACCGTGAAAGACAAGATTACCGGGCTAACAGGCGTTGCCGTTGCCAGGACCGAATATCTGACCGGGTGCGCTCGGATCAGTGTTCAGCCCACCGAGGTTAAGGACGGGAAAACGGCCGACTGGGTAACTCTAGACGAGGGCCAAGTCGACATTATCAATGCCAAGAAAAAGATCGTCCTGAACGAGATCAAGGCCGCAACTCCGAGGCAAGAACGCGGTGGTCCGCAACCTGCCGTGGGAAAATGGTAGGTGAGTATCATGGAAATCGGAACAACGGTCATCAGCACCGAGGAATACATGGAACTGCGGGCCATGAGGGACAACCTTGAGGCCAGGAAAGCGGAGATCGAGGCGAATGCCGATAAGGTTTTCGTGAATGAGTTTGGGACATATTTCGCTTCTTCTCGATATATCCTAAAAGATGAGGCATTGAAGAAACTGACAGACGAAGCAACCAGAAGGGATGCACTGATCGATAACCAGAAGGAGAAAATATCAGAGCTGAACAGAATAGCCAATTCACACCCCAAAACCACCATTTCTAACCGTCTCCGTTTCCTCTTCACCGGAAACCTCGAATACTAAGCCACCGAGTAGACAATGTGCCACTCTTATCAAAAACATTTCATTCCTGATTGCTGGCCATCCGTTATCTACGGAGAATGGGCTTGTACTTGTCTCCGATTACAGAAATATATGGTCAAGCCAATGTCTGGCCTTATTATCGAAAAGGACAGGGATTAGCAATGGCAGGCGGTAGACCAACATCCTTCGACGCCGAAAAGGCAAAAATCATCATAGATACTGTCAAGGCAGGTAATTACGTTGAGACAGCCGCCGCTTATGCCGGTGTGAACAAATCAACCGTCTACGATTGGATCAAGCGCGGTGCCCGAAACGAGAGCAAAGAACTACACGAGTTTTCCAACGCATTGTATTCTGCAGACGCCGAAGCTGAGATTCGAGACATCCAAACTATCGAAAATGCATCAAAAACCCAGTGGCAAGCGGCAGCATGGCGAAGGGAAAGAAGAGCGCCTCAACGGTGGGGAAGAAAGGACCATGTCGAGATGAACGGCACGATGGACCTGAACCATGTGGCCCTGACAAAGCTTTCCCCACAAGAGTTCCAACAGGCCCAGGATGCTTTCATCATCAGGAACGCCGAACGGATCGAAAGACTAAAGAAAGAGGCCGAAGAGCGGTTATTGCTTGAAGGGCCTGAAGAGGAATCTAAATGATAATCGAGAGAGCCCCTGTCCATGTCACGCATGAGAAGGCGCAAGAGCAATACAGGCGATACTGCACCCTCACTGCGCCATTGGAGAAACTCTGGCACACCAAGGAGATGCGATACATATACGACAAGCCGATGACGTTCAAAAACTTCATGGATTGCAGCCAAATGGTGATTACAGAGGCCTCTCTTTGATTCCACTGTACGACCTCCACGACCTCACCACCTACTCAACCGAACGCCTTGAAGGCGAACGGGACGAGGCAATCCTTGGCATTGGCGCGATTAAACAGAAGCTTTTGCGGCTCCCCAATGGCCTCAAGGATGCTCAACTGTCGCTCCTCTCGGCAAAGCTCAACTATGGAGCAGTCCATCAACTCACGTCCTCAGAGCTAGGCAGGCGACGCCGTGCGGCCCGTTTGGAGCGTATTAAGGTGGTGGAGTCGGCTTTTGTTACCTTGGCGAAGGAACGGCTACCAGCTGATGTGTTTCAGGACTTGCTTGACGAGGCTGTCGAGAAAACGAGGGGGTAATAGGTATTTGTTTGACGAAATAGGTATTTACCGTTAAACTCGTATTTATGAAACGAAAGGACCTTGAAAAGGAGGCCAAAAATGGCTGAAAAGTTTTATCCTGAGACGATCAATCACGATGACAAAAAGTACATCCGTGAAGACCTTGTCTCGAAGCAAATCGCCCGCGAGATCAAAGGAGCATGGACGGTTGGCGAAAAGTACATCATCCGAACGGTGACCATGATCCAGACCGGGCGACTGATCTTTGTGGACGACCATGAGCTTGTCCTTGAAGATGCCGCATGGATCGCTGATACGGGCCGATGGGCTGACGCGATTTCCACGGGAGTGCTCAACGAAATTGAACCTTTCGAGGATGACGTCATTGTGGGCCGTTCTGCCGTGATCGACGCTACCCTATGGAAACATGCGCTTCCCAGGACGAAGAAATGATCCAGGCCATTTCTAGAACGGGCTTAGATATCGCGCGGTCGCGGTCGGGGTCGGGGTCGTGGTCGCGGTCGGGGTCGGGGTCGCGGTCGGGGTCGCGGTCGCGGTCGCGGTCGTGGTCAAAATGACTAGGGCTCAGGTTGTTGCCACCATTGAACAGGCACGGATAGATTGCCTTGAAGCTGGCCTAGTTGGAACGGCAAACGCCTTGAAACAAGTTCTAGACGAGTTTGATTCCATGCCATCCAAGGCCGCTTCGATCATGGGTTCCAAAGGAGGCACCCCTCCCCCGAAACCAGGATCAAGGCCGCGTGGACGACCGAGAAAGATTGTTGACGCCATGGCGGGAATGGAAGCGGTAATGTCGCCCGAGTCTATCAAGGCTTCGGACAGAATCTTCGAGCAACTGAAAGCGGACGACCGAGAAAGGAAGTGAGAGAATGAATAGTGATGTAGTTTTATTGAACGGAAAATGCTTCAAGAAGTATGATCCAAGATTGCATAGACGAAGTCCACTCAGAAAAGATCGGCGACGTCTAGAAATAGAGGAAAGATATAAAAATGGCAATACTCAGGCAGAAATAGCCAGGGAATACGGTGTCACAAGACAAAGGGTTCACGCATTGCTAAAAGATCTGATTGTGAAGGAAGGTGAATGATGAAAGGACTGAACGAAGCTGAGAAGAAGGAGCTGCTTCCTTCTGACCTGATTTTCCTGGGATACCGGGGAAGCATTGCACATGGGATATATGTCCCAAACATCGACCCCAATAGCATCGACGACAAAGACGTAATGGGCGTTTACGTTGGCCCACCCTCTCACTACATCGGAACCAGGAAGGTCAAAGATGTCCGGGAAAGATGGTACAACGAATGGGACTGCGTTTACTACGAGGTCTTGAAACTCGCGGGATTGCTTGAGAAAGGGAACCCCAATGTGCTTTCGTTGCTTTGGCTTGATGATCGCTACATCATTCACAAGTCGCCCGAGTGGGACCTATTCAAGGAGAATAGGGACGCCTTTTCGAGCAAGGCTGTCTATCATTCCTTTTCCGGGTACGCTCATGGACAGCTTCACCGCATGACCCGCATGGCCTTCGATGGGTATATGGGAGAGAAGCGAAAGGGGCTTGTTGAAAAGTATGGCTACGACTGCAAGAACGCCGCGCACTTGATTCGGTTGCTCAGGATGGGAATCGAGTTCCTGACTGAGGGGGTCCTCTACGTCGAACGAAAGAATGACGCAACCCAGCTACTCGAAATCAAGCGCGGGGAATGGACCCTTGAAAGCGTGAAGACCGAAGCTGCGAGACTGTTTGCTCTTTGCGAACAGGCGTACATCCATAGCCCACTCCCTGCCAAGCCTGACAGCGAACGAATTAACGCCATATGCATGAACGTTCTCAGGAATAGGATCTAAAACCAGCCCGGCGTCATCCGGGAAAAGGAATAAAAATGAATGCGATTTTTCAAGTCTTAACGCTGGCATGGTCATTTCAAGGCGGGGTTCTTCCTGAGTTGGATATGGGCAGTATCTTGCAACCTGTCTATTTGAACCATGGGCTTGAGTTCGTGGCCTACTCATTCGAGGCTACCTACCCAGTTTTTAGCGGTCGCAAGGATGACGTGGACGGGATGTACGTCGGATCATCACTCGAGAACGTATTTACGAACGGCGTCCAGTTGCTTCGATTCTCACCCATCCAGGATACCTACAAGTTTTCAGCCGGTGTTCGATGGGGCGGTTTGACGCTTGGATGGGATCAGATTTGCACCCACTCAATCGAGACTGTGAGGGATAACAAGGTTGCTAGTCAGTATCTTTTCGGGGACATGACTAGGGTCTTTTTGAAAGTCGAAGGAAAGATGTAAACTAAGGTCGCTCCGCGCTGGGAGAGTCCAGCGAGTGGCGTCTAGCCCTAGACTATTAGGGCACCACGGGGCTTGCTGAAGGTAAGCACGATCTTTTGCGCGGATCGGTGAATGGGTTCAATCCCCATAGGGTCCAAGTGTTTCATGGAAAGCCAACGAGGAAACCAAGATCGGCGACGACCTGATTACGGCTATCGAAGTCAACGACAAGAAAGGCGTCATATCCGACCAGGTGGCCAGGATCTTCTACAATACCAGTCAGCGATACGCCGAGATGCTGAGGAAACCTGAAAAAGTAAAACCGATCTGAGCGGTATCTCAGAAAAGGAAACGCAATGTCAGTATTGGTAATCAACCCCAACGGGGAAATTATCGGCCACGGTATCAGCGCGGTACGTGGAGACTTTCAAGGCGAGAAGGGCCTCATTAAGGTCACTGTGGGATCTGGAGAGTTTGACTTCCACTATATCGGCACGAACGACCGGGACAACTACACCTTCGTTACCATGGACTTGCCCGGGGGATTCAATCCGGACAACTTCAAGGTGGTGAACGGAAAACTGAAGGCGAAGAGCTGACCATGGGTGTCAAGGTTGTAATCGTTCAATTTCCCATCCGAGAATGGAATGTTGCCGATGTCTGGGAAATCTCCCGAGACCATGGGTGTTCAAGAAAGTTAGTTCATACCATCAGTAGATTCTTTCGGGTCACTGATGACGCCATTATCGAGGAGAAGGCCATCCTTGAATCTGGCGTCGGATACAAGCCGGGCGAGATTGTTTGGATACACTCGTTGATCGGTAAGGACTTTGAACTCCAGACAGCCAAGACAGAGCGAGACGGCCCGTCGGAGGATAGCTGACCATGGAAATCACAGAGGACGTTGCCCTAGCACGGTTAGAAGCTTGCAATGAGTATGTGTCTCGAATCATGAACTATGAGGGAACAAAAGCCATGGTCTGCCTTGACGGAAACTTTGAGGTAGAAGAAATTGAAGCTATCTTGTGGTGTCTCAAGAATGACAAATGGACTAAGGACTGACCATGGCAAGAAAAAAGCAATTCAAGGAAGTCACAGTCTATCAGGAGTTCACCTTCTACATGGGCTCTTGTGGATTTCCTAAGGCCCCCATCCTGACTAACAAACCTCTTTCAAGGCCTGTTCATATCTGCTGGATTGAGAGGCTCATGCAAGAATCCATGATGTACGGCGCGGTCTGACCATGGAACTGGGCGTGGGCGATGACGAACTAACAGACGAAGAGTTCCACGCCCAGCTTGAAGAGTTCCGTATCGCGGAAGAGTGGCATGCTCACCAGGAGTCCCTGAAGCCATTCCGCGAGTCTCACTTGAAGTTCATGCAAAGTACCTGGATGACCGGGAACGATGGGCCTTTTGTCGTAGGATTCCATACCATGGAAATCTGCAAAGCGATTGATGAAGCCATGGTCAGGTTTCGACGGGGTGAATCAACATTCCTTCAAATCAAATGCCCGCCGCGCCACGGGAAATCCGACCTAGTTTCCAGGTATCTTGCTGCCCATTTCCTTGGTGAGTTCCCAGAGAAGAAGGTGATGCAAGTTGCCTTCCGTCAGGGGTTGGCTTCCCTGTTCTCGGGTTTTGGCCGGAACCTCATCCAGACGGAACCATACCAAGAGCTTTACCCAGGGGTTAGGCTTTCGAACGAATCAGCGGCCAAGGATCTTTGGACCATCATGACTCCCGAAGGTGTTCATACCGGGGGCGCTCTCATGGCCTCTGGCTTGACCTCTGGGCTCACTGGATCCGGGTTCTCATTAGGTATCCTTGACGACTTCTGTGGCAGCCGTGCCGATGCTGAGAGTCGAACCATCCGAGACAACACTTGGAACGCATTCAAGGACGACTTTCTGACCCGTCGGGCCAAGGTGTCCATCGTGATCGTGTTGGCGACTCAGTGGCATTATGATGATGTACATGGTCGAATCCAAAGCATGATGAAGTCCGAGCCGAACTTCCCCAGGTTCGAAGACCTGACCTTTCCCGCTAAGGCTGAGAAGTTCAAGATACCAGGCGCATATGGGCAGGAGTATCTCTTTGAAGAGTTCTTCGGGAAGAAATACTACCAAGAGCAATATGCAATCCTGGGGCCATATTCGTCTGCCTCACTTCTGGACTGTTCGGCCTATCTTCGATCAGGTGGGCGATTCTCTGAGGTCGGTATAGTTTGGGAAGATAACATCGTGGTGGATACCTCGAAACGATGGGTTAGAGTTTGGGACCTTGCACACTCGGCGAAGCAGCGGGGCGGTGATGACCCTGACTGGACCTCTGGTACCCTTCTAGCCTTTGAGGAACGCCCTGGTGACCCGGTTCGCCATCTTTACATCAAAAGCGTAAGAAGGACCCGGGCGGGGGCATTGGAGCGGGATGCTATGATTAAGGCGACCGCTGATAAAGATGGGCCATATGTTACCCAGGGGCTTGAAATCTCCCTAGATACCAAGGACGCCGCTGAATATTTGGCCAACGCATTGAAAGACTATACCTTCACCCCGATTTCTGTGACTGGCGATAAGGGAGCCAGGGCAACCCCGCTAGAAGTGATGTTTGCTACAGATGGAAACAATCATGATAACCCTCACGTCCATGTTCAACGGGCCGAATGGAACGACGCCTGGCTTGATGAGGTTCTTCGATTCGATGGCATGGGTAAGGAACATGACGATCAGGTGGACAATATTTCAGCGGGATATATTCTACTTATTGGAGCGAAGGCCCCAGAATATGCATTCGCCTTCGGAGGTGCATCCATAGTCAAGTCAGCCGATGGGGATACCGTCGAACTCGACCCTAGTATCTGGTGAGGTTCTAGGTTTGACAAAAACGTAGGATTGCCATAACCTAACCCCAGAGGCACCGCATGGGATGGTTTACGAACATAGTTTCAAAGGCTTTGCCAGCAATCCAGACCAAGCTGCGAAATACGTTTATGCCAAAATGGGTAACCGTAAGTCGTAGGGCATCTACTGCCTATTCCGACCTTTTCCATACTTCCCCGCAACTAGACGCCGTTGACATCATCTCCACCGACTATGCAAATGCTGGATTCAAGATCTTCAACAAACATCATCTACGCACCGATGAAAAGAACGCTGAGGCCCTTGGAGATCATCCGGCCTATGATGTTCTGGAAAATCCCATACCAGACAATCCCAGTTTTGACGGGTTCTCGCTTCGATACCTGACAAACGTCTATCTTGAGATCCATGGGGAATGCTTTTGGTTTGTCCTTCGCGATATTCATGGTATCCCGCGAGAAATCTATCTGGCCCCGACCACGTGGGTCATTCAAACGCCGTTCGTAAACCATCCCGTCTTTTTGCTCATGCCTTTGGGGAACAATTCTTCGATGACAATGGAAGTTCCGAAAGAAGATGTGGTTTACTTTAAGATGCCCAACGCCGTCCAACCTTATGACCGAGGCAGAGGGCGAACAGAGACTATAGGTACCGAGATTGAGGCCTATGAATATGCCATGAACTACGCCAGGAACTTCTTTTTCAACGATGCCACCCCCAGGACAATCGTTACGGCACCCGGAGCTTCGGAAGACCAGGTCAAGGCTTTCAAGGCCGCTTGGGACTTGAACTTCCGAGGGGTATCGAACGGGAATAAAACTGGATTTGTTGGATGGGATTCGAAGGTCCTCAAGCTCTCGGATAATCCTCATGAGATGGACTTTATCGAATCCATGAAAGCCCTTGCCGAAAAAGCCCGGTCCCATTATCAGATTCCTCCGGAAATCTTCGGTATCATGAACGACGCCAAACGGGCGACGGTTGATGCTGCACAATACCTCTATGCCAAGAATGTCCTGGTGAAGCGATTCGCTCGACATGAGGCTGTCCTGAATCGTCAGTTCATGCCGATGTTCGGGAATAAGGACGAGGTCATCAAGTTTGATAACCCTGTTCAGGAAGACCTTGAGTTCAAGCTCAAGGTTGCCAATGACGGATGGGAAAATGGGGCTTTGATCAGGGATGAATGGAGAACTGCCAATGGGTACAAGGCTCTTGGCGGAGAGACTGGAAATGAGTTGAAGATTTCCATGGGTGAGACCGCCCTCTTGGCCACCGGAGCCATCCCCAAGCGCCTAGCAGTTATAGAGCCTGTCGCCGAACCTTTGGCGATTGTCCCCGGGGAGGTCGGCAATGTACCATCTTCCAAATCCATGCGTCAAATTGTTGATGATATTTCGACCAAGGCGCTTTCCGATTCCGAGAAGGAAGCCGCATGGCAAGAGTTCTACAAGATCGAGCAAGCCAATTGGCCCGGATTCATCCAAGGAGCCAAAGCTATCGCGGTCGCTCAAAAGAAACAATTCAGGAACCTGTTTGACGCCTACATTGGGGATGAGGAAGATCCTGTTAACGCCCTGAACAAAGCTACGGCGGAAATCTATGGTTCAGCGGTGACCAATGGTCAGACCTTTGCCAAACTCGCTCCGGCATGGGCTAAAGCACTTCGGGACGGGTTCGACATTGCCGACAAGATGCTAGGCGGTGGGATTGACTGGAAACTATACAATCCGAAGCTGACAGAATGGCTAAAAACACATGGACTTGAGGCTGCCAAGGAAATCAACGGTACGACGAAGAAAGAACTCTTGGCACTGGCTCCAAAAATCGAAGAAGCCTTGGCGAATGGCAAGAGCATCGCGGATATCGGGCGAATGTTGGACAAAGTTTACACGAAGCTGGGAACGACTCGAGCAAACCTGATCGCCGAGACGGAAAGCATGACTTCGATCAACAATGGGCAGTTCCTGGTTTACAGGGGCGAAGGCGTGATCAAGAAGACATGGCTCCATTCCATGCTTCCAAACGGTCGAGACAATCACAAGGCTCTGAATGGGGTAACCATCGGGATTGACGAGAAGTTCAATATGGGCGGAAATGTTCACATGCTCCATCCCGGAGACCAGGAAGGTGGGGCTAGTAACATAATTTCGTGCCATTGTACGATTGTTCCAGGCGATCAAGAGGAATAACCCGAGGAGGGGTATCATGAGTCAGATGAGACTTGAAGGCGGGTTCGCCGACCCGATTGCCCAGAAGTGCAACAACAACTTCGATGAGCTGTATGCCACTAAGCTTATTGATGAAGCGGCCATCGTCGCCGCTCAAGCTGATGCTACTGCCGCCTTGAGTGCTGGTAGGCCATTCCGAGTAACGGGAACCTTGACAGCCGCCGCCGCTGCCACTGCAATCCACGTCCTGCTTGATGCTACTGTAGGGACCGGTAAGAAGGCATATCTTACCCATATGATTCTGAACGTGAATGGTGCGACTGCTTGGACGGATGCTACTGCTACCCTGGTCAAGGTTCAGGATACCAATGGGACGCCCTTAATCGGACCCACAGTACCTAAGGCACTTCTGATCGCCAACGCCAATATAGGGCTTACCAGCATATCGGTAACACTCGGCAATGCGGTTGCTCGTGGGACGGGGTTTACAACTGCAAAGGGCCTAGACATCATAGCTGATGCCAACTTTGCCGCCGGGTCTGATATTTACGTGACATTGGTCGGCTACATCGCTTGAGTGGCCTAGATATTCACTTCTGAGGAGGCATATAGATGGCAAAGCCCAATGGACTTATTCCTGGTTACGGTTCTCAGTATCGAGAGGATGGAACTCAAAGCAACTTGGCCGACCGAGAGGATGAGTCTCTTGGCCGTAAGGGAATGGTTATCATTTCCGATACCAACGCTCATACGCCCGCGGTAGGGGCTTGCTTTGCGGCAATCGAGGCGACTTCTGACACGGTCATCGCTGCTGCAACGGCAGACTCTAGCGCCCCCATCACCGGTACTATTGCAGGCTTGGCAATTCCAGCGGGTGGCGTGATCTACGGGAAGTTTGTTTCTGTCACATTGACCTCCGGTGCTGTGATCGCCTATCTCGGGACAATCTGATGCGCCAAGTTCTTGGACTTGGCTTGGCTAGAATCGGAAGACTGATTAAAAGGATTCCTGAACTTTGGCTTTTGACGGCCGGAGCGGCTAGTCCTGACTTTGCCTATGTCTGGGATGACACTCAGACATGGGACGATACAAAATTCTGGACAGATTGAAGGGGTAGAATATGGCACAATCAACGCTTACCAATGGGCAGTCAGCGGCAAGTTTTAGGGCTGCTCTTAACGCGATGTTCGGAGACCTCTATGCCACCATTCCATTTGAAGTGACTGGTACTCTGACCTCTGCGGCGGCCGGGACTGCGGTTCACGTCCTTCCTGCCGCCAGTATCCCAGCAGGAAAGAAAGCCTATGTCACGGGCATGCTTTTGAATGTCAACGGGGCCACTGCTTGGACCGATTTGACAGCAACAGTCCTGACCCTTCAAGATACTGCTGGCACTCCCATTGTCGGAATTACGATCCCGAAGGCGGTCCTATTAGGAAATGCCTTGATCAATCTTTTTACTGCGACATTGACCTTGGCAACCTTGATCCTCCGGGGGATTGGTTTCACTACGGCGAAGGGAATCGACATTGTGGCCGATGCGAATTTCGCGGCTGGATCAGATATCTATGTCACGCTGACCGGAGTCATCAAGTAAATGGAAGTCACTGCCGACCTGATGGAAGACATCAAGAAGGGCCTCGAAAGCATCAGTTTCGGCAAGGTGACAATCTCGGTCGATTCCGGAGGTGATGTGGTGACTGCTGATGTATCGGTGGAGAAGCGAACCCGGCATAAGCTCAAGAAACGGGAAGATGCGGGAACGATTGTAAAGGCTGGACAGAGATAGGAGGATGATATGGGATTCGGAAAAATCGAAAAGGCAAGTTCCCATCATCCTCGTCGAGCCAGATATAAGCAGTTCTTGAAGAAAGCCATTCACCGCCGAGAAAGGCAAAGGGTAAGAATTGAATCCGAGGTCAATCCGCAATATCGGAGATTCGGAGGTTGGGAACTATGATTAATTCAGTTCCAGGAACCACCGAATACGCCATCTCCGCCTACCAACGCGAAATGGACAGGGCCTTTGTTGAATGGCTGAGAAAGCGCATGATCGAAAAGAAGGGGTAGAGAATGGCCAGTAAATATCTTTGTTTCAAAGCTGATCAGGCAAAAGAAGCTGTCCCATTCATAGGAAAATTGGGGTGGTATTATGTTCATCGCAATGATTTGTTCGATGGGGTGAATGGTGAAACACCTCCAACAACCCCTCCCCGACGATTAACTGAAATCGATCTTCACAAGAGGCATATCCCTTTCGTCTCTCAGGGGATGAACTTCCCTCTATTTGTCACTCTCAACCCTAATCGGTTTTCATGGCCCATTCTGAACCATATAGCAATGGCGCTTGACAAAATTGTAGGACGTGCCTAAGCTACTCTTACAAGCAAGTAGACATTTCGATGTGCGGAGACTGACTTGAATGCGGCCTCCTCTGGGATCAAACCCGGGGGAGGCCTTTTTTATTTCCCGGAGGGGTCATGGACAAGAATCAAATCGGCTCTTTTATGGTCAAACAGATCGGAGACGAAGCTGCCAGGATTCTTGAGTTTGTCGGAACTGACGAATCCCCCGACCGAATGGGCGATATCATCAAGGCCGATGGTTGGAAATTTGAAGACTACCAGAAGAACCCTGTTTTCATTTGGGCCCATGATTACTATTCCATCCCTCTCGGTAAATGTCTTGAGATTACCCGTGCCACCGGTTCAACCGGGACCAAGTTCAAAATCAAGTTTGCTTCCATCGAAGAACTCTGCAGCAACCCAGATATTCCTTCGGAAGAAGCCCAGTTCGCAGATACCGTTTACATGGCCTACAAGAATGGTTACCTAAGCGGGGTTTCCGTTGGTTTCCAGGGACTTACCTCAGAAGAGCGAGATGACCAGAAGGATTTGCCATCATGGCAGAGGGGTCGAGTTTTTACCTCTCAAAACCTTCTCGAGCTTTCTGCCGTTGTCGTCCCAGCAAATCAAAACGCCTTGATCCAGGCTCAGAAGTCCATGGCACCTGACCAGTTCAAGCAACTTGAATCACTGCTCAAAGCAGTCACTGAAAAGGGAGCAATTCCTTTCAAGAAATTTCCCCTCGCTGAAGAGGGCACTTCTTGGGATGCTGGAGCCGTTGTCAAGGAAGCTGATATAGATGACCTCAAGGTTATCTGTGCATGGTATGACTCCGAAAACGCCGACGTGAAGGGAAGCTACAAACTCCCCCATCATGAGGGAAGCGCAGGTGGGCATAGGACGGTGTGGAAGGGTGTAAGTGCTGCTATGGCTGCTCTTCTTGGCGCTCGGGGTGGCGTTGATATTCCCGAGGCAGACCGAAAAGCTGTTTACAACCATCTGAAGAAGCATTACGCCGAGTTCAAGAAAGATGTTCCCGAGTTCAAGGCGTATTCACCTTCCGAACTCAAATCCATGTTCAGGGAGGATTCTGATATGGACATGAAGACTGTTCAGAAAATGATCGAAGAGGCAACCGCGCCTCTGTTGGCAGAAGTCGCGGCGCTCAAGGCTATGGGATCGGTTTCGACCGTGACTAGATCTGGGGCCAAGTTCAGTGCCGATACCAAAGCCAAAATGACCAAGGCCATGGACGACATGCAGATGGCTCTTGATGGGTATGAAACCCATTCGAAAGCCTTGAAGGGCGTCATGACCGCCATCAAGGGATTGATGGATGGTGACGGGTCACAGCCCGATGGACAATCCAGTTCTGAGGACAAGCCCCAGCCCGGTGAAAATGGTGACGTACCCGCCCCAGTCAAGGCACTCGGGGACTTCATTGACCTTGACACGTTTGTTTTGAAGTAAGACCGCGAGGGCGGTAAGAAACTAGGAGGTTTCAAGCATGGATCAGAAAGATTTTGATGCTCTTGTGGCCAAGGGTGTCGCAACCGCCCTTCCCAACGAGATCGAGAAGGCGCTTCCGGGGGCCATCGAAAAGGCATTGAAGGACGAAGGCGTCCGCAAGTCCTTTATGGGAGGAACCCCACTCGTCAAGCTGTCCAGTGAGCCGGTGAACGGCGGCATTGTGGCAGCTCGTTACATCAAGGCTCTGGCGGTTTCCGGGCTCAGCCGGGAGTCAATGGCCCCTCGGTCACCTCTTGACGTGGCCAAGGCCATGTATCCCCGGGACGAAGCTCTGGCCGAAGCCCTTGAACAGCGGGCCAGTGGCGGTGCCGTGCATAAGGCTTTGAGTGCGACCATCCTTTCCGATGGTGGATCAACCGTTCCCGAGGTTCTGTCCAGTGAGCTGATTTTGCCGCTCTACATCAAGATCGGCGTGACCAAGCTCGGCGGCCGGCGCATCCCTCTTGTGAATGGCAATATGACCATTCCCAGGATTGACACCGCTTCGTCGGTTTCGTGGGTGGGTGAGAACAAGAGGGTTACTAAGAGCCAGCCGGTAACCGGCGACATCAAGCTCAACGCGAAGAAACTCGGTGTTGTGGTCCCCATTTCGAATGACCTTCTGAGGTCCTCGAATATGGCGGCTGACCAGTGGGTCTTGGATGACATCCGAAACCAGATGTTCGTGGAAATGGATCGTTCGATGCTCTACGGATCGAACACCCAGTACCAGCCTGGTGGTCTCGACACCTTGCTCCCTGCCGCTCAGAAGCAGGGGTCTAGCTCGACGGCCTTCACCACGACCCTGATTTCCCAGCTCTACGGTGCCCTTCAGCAGGCCAACGTCATGATGCTCCAGCCGGGCATCATCATGAACGCCGTGACCGAAGCGTACCTTATGAACCTGACCACCTCGACCGGTGCGTTCTTGTTCTACGCTGAGATGGTCGAGCGTGGCACGGTCCGAGGCATTCCCTACGCCGTTTCGAATAACTGCAACTTCACCGATACCGGGACCTACTCGACCTCGAGCGTGGACTTCTTCATCGGTGACTGGAGTGAGTTCGTCATCGGTGAACAGCTTCCCTTGAGCGTGGAGATGAGCCGCGAGGCCAGCTACTATGATGGTTCGGCCACCGTTTCCGCTTACCAGAACGACCAGACCCTCATCCGGGTCTTGAGCCTGATGGACTACAACATTCGGCATACCAAGTCGTTCATCAAGTACACCGCCAAACTGGCGACGAGCTAAGGAGGGCTTGAGATATGTTTAGCAAGTTTCTTGAACGGACCCAGGGAGTCGCCGAAGTCCTTCCCGTGATCACGATCAGCACTGCTACTGTGAAGGGCGTTGCCGTTGATCGCCTCGGGTATTTGTCGGCTTGTCTGGCTTATATCGCAGGAATCAACCCCAGCGTTCCTACCGGGTTCACCGTGGCTACCACGGTCCAGCACTCGGACACGACCACGGATGGGGACTTCGTTGACTTCATCACGACCATCCCCACCTTTGGAACTGCGTCGACCCTGGCCGCTGCCTCGGTGGCGAAGTACTGGGACCTGGATTTGACTGGGGCCAAACAGTACATCCGGAGCGTAACCGTGATCACCTTCACCGGTGGTTCTAGCCCATCTTCGATCTGGGCCGAGTTCTTCATTCTTGGTGATAAGAATATGGAATCTGTCGGGAACGCCGTAGTCTATGGCCCTAGCTGAGCCTGACTTCGACAGGATGATTCGAAGGCCGGAGGTCCAAAAGGGCTTCCGGCCTTTTTCAGAAGGAGGACGAGATGGGAAACTTGACGACGCTGGCTCAAATGAAACTCATGCTTGGGATTCCTTCGGCAATAACGACCAGCGACGCACTTCTAAATGTTCTGATCGCCAGCGTTTCCAGTCGCATTGAAACCTACCTGAATCGAACCCTTGGACTTGCCACCTATACCCAGAACCTTGCCCCATCCTACGACCAGGTTTTGCAGATGGCGCAATGGCCCATTCGAACGGTCACTTCCGTAACTTCTCAGGGTGATCCTTTAACCGTGAATGTGGACTACTTCCTTTATGACCAATACACCCGTTCGGGCCAGATTTACCGGGGCCAGATGTGGACCGGGGCTACCTATATCCGGGGGCTGACCGGAGACCCTTATGCTGGCGTCATAGAAATTGTTGTGGTCTATTCGGCTGGCTACAACCTGCCAGACGAAGCAACTCAAACCTATCCACTTCCCGCTGATATCGCACTTGTGTGCCAAATGATGGTGGCCCAGCTCTACAACAACATCAAGCGCCAGAACTTGAGCGGAGATCTTTCGAGCTACTCGGAAGGCGGGATTTCGATGTCTTGGGGCCATGCGGTGGCTGGGGCTGCCGGGCTTGAGATGTTCGGGGTCAATGCTGGGATGGATACGCAGTTTGCCAGCATCTTGAACGCCTATAAGAAATGGGCGGTGGCATGATGGTCAATGTCAGCACTTTGAAACTGTATCAGAAGGTCACCACGAAAGCCGCGAATGGTCAGGTCATCAACACATTTCCAGTGGTCACAGCACGAATCCAAGCTGATGAACAAGCGTCCATGCTCACCAAGGAAGAGGCTTACAAATGGGGCCAGACTGACCTTTCCGCAAACTCGAAATGGGTTTCTATCGACCCGAATCCTTTGGTCAGGATGCTGGATAGGATTGTGGATGAGGCTGGTGGATATTTTGAGATTCGGGGCGTGAATTCTTGGCCCATCCACAATGAAGTTCTTTTAGTTCCGGTTGTCGGGGAAGTAGCTCCGGTTTCAGTCGATGGAATTGCAGTTACCCCCGCGACCGTCTCCCTGGCCATTTCGGGTACCCAGCAACTCACGGTCACTTTCACTCCAGTAAGCCCGACCAATCAAGCGGTATCATGGGACTCCTCGAATCCGGCCAAGGCAACGGTCAGTTCGACCGGGCTGGTTACGGCGGTTGCATCTGGCACTTCGGTCATCACGGTCACCTCAACGGATGGCGGTTTCACAGCGACTTGCATAGTCACGGTGACGCCATGAGTACTAAGACAATGGCGGCTCAGATTGCTGACCTGAAGAAAAACTTCGCTTTGGCTGGGGTGGAATTGAAGACGGCACTAGGAAAGGGTTTGACGAATGCCGCCTTGATCGTTGAGCGGGACTACAAGGTTCGGTTGACCAAGGGGGGGCATGTTGCATCGGGATTGCTCCGAGCTTCCGCATCACACCGATTGATTGATCCTTCTGTGGGCTATCCATTTGCTCAGATTGGCCCCTTGGCTGATTATGGCAAAGAACTTGAACTCGGAAGTGCCCCTCATCATGTCCCCATTGAAGACTTGATTACTTGGGTTCGAAGAAAAGGATTGGCTGGTGAAGGATATGCCAGTAATAGGTCTGGACGATCATTCAAAAAAGGCGTTGAGAAATCTATCGCCTATGAAATTCAGAAACATATTGAATCCTATGGAACAATGCCCCATCCCGCATTGCTACCGGCGCTGCTTTCCAACAAGGAAGCCATTTTCAAGGCCATCGCAGCGCCCATGAAAGCCGAACTGGCGAAAGGCAGGGGGCAAGGTGCTACTTAATGCAGACGTTTGGGTATATTCGGCATTGGCTACCGATGCTGCAGTGAGTGCATCTCTGACTGGTGGGGCTGGCGTGGTCCTGATTTTTCCTAATGACTTTGAGATATTGCCCGTTCTGACCTATACAGTGACTCAGAGCGTTTCGACGATGGACATTTGGGATGACCAGCCTCATGGCAATGACGTAGTTGCGACCTTGGACATCTATACTAGGAACGATGCCCTGACCAGGGCTATCGAGGTCGCTGTTGATGCGGTGATGGTTGGGCTTTTGTTCAACCTAGATTTCCGCGAACCGTTGGGTGATCCGAGTGCGAAAACCCAGCATGTGAGTTTGAGATATTCCCGTTCGGGAGTACTAGCAGAAGATGTGGCTTGACCACAGGAGGTAAATTATGGCTTACGGAGCCCGTCCGCGTATCGGACTTTCCAATGTGGTCTTCGCCGTCCTTGACGAGTCCACAGATGTTTCGGGGGGAACCCCTAGTTACGGAACCATCACGCCGTTGGCGAATGCGATGGAACTTTCCTTTGACCCCGCTGGCAATGAGTCCATGCTCTTTGCCGACGACGGTCCCGCTTTCTTGGCTGACAACGTCGGTGAGATGAAGCTGTCCTTTGGGATTGCGGACATTTCTCCCGCGAACTTGGCAACTCTGTTGGGTCATACCTATGCCAATGGGATTACCACGGAAGCCCCGACCGATCAGAGCCCCTATGTCGCCATCGGGGCGAAGAAGCTACGGTCTGGCAAGGACGGAGCTGCCCTTGTCTATGACTATTTCTGGCTGTTGAAAGTGAAGCTCATGAAGCCGAAAGAAGATGCCAAGACCAAGGGTGCAACCATCGAGTTTCAGACCCCGATGTTGGAAGGCATGGCGGTCCAGCTCATCGCCA
>Ga0137365_10000070_pt1 | contig 46787 bp, 40 predicted proteins | sample SagtaG_9_FD_104799 | JGI IMG/M metagenome (GOLD analysis project Ga0137365, IMG submission 104799) | Vadose zone soil microbial communities from Sagehorn Ranch, Mendocino, California, USA - Sage1_L_40_16 metaG | ecosystem: Environmental > Terrestrial > Soil > Vadose zone | place: USA...
CGCTGTTCTTTGTTCGCCGATGAGTGCGGCTGGAGATCGGCGAGGAAGCACGCGCGCGGCGGGAGTCGTGGGTATGGCGGTTCTGTCAAGCCGCATACTCGGATTGATTCGCGAGACGGTGTTTGCCGGATTGTTCGGCGCCGGAAGAAATCTCGACGCGTTCCTAATGGCGTTTCGATTACCGAATTTGCTACGCGACTTGTTTGCCGAAGGCGCGCTATCGACGGCATTCATCACCACGTTTTCAAAGAAAATCGCGGTCGATGGCGATGAATCGGCATGGCGTCTGGCGAACAAAGTTGCGACGCTCACAGCCGTTTTCATGAGCGTAGTCACGCTGCTCGGTATCGTGTTCGCCCCGCAACTGGTCGACCTTTTAACATGGGGCAGCTGGTCGCCGGACAAGACGGCGCTGACTATTTTGCTCACGCGCATCATGTGGCCATTCATGTTGCTCGTCTCGCTCGCCGCGTTGGTGATGGGCATGCTCAATGCCAAGCACGTTTTCGGCCCGCCGGCCATGGCATCGAGTTATTTTAATCTCGGTTCAATTATTGCCGGTGTCGCAATTGGCTGGCGGCTGGATCCGCATTTCGGTGCGCGCTCGCTCGTGGGATTGGCAATCGGGACGCTGGTCGGCGGAGCCTGGCAATTGGCAGGGCAATTCCCTTCTCTTTGGCGCGTTGGCTACAAATATCACGCCGATTTTCAGTGGCGCGACGAAGGCGTGCGTACTGTGCTCACCCTGATGGGGCCTGCCGTGATCGCCGCCAGCGCTGTGCAAGTCAACGTGCTTATCAACAGCGGATTCGCGGCGAGCCTTGGCAACGGTCCGGTCAGTTGGTTGAACATTGCATTTCGCCTGATGCAATTGCCGCTCGGAATTTTCGGCGTCGCGATCGGAACAGTTACCCTTCCGCTGGTATCGAAAAGCGCGGCCGTTGGAAACATGGACGAGTTCCGCACGATTCTCGCTCGTGGGATAAGACTCGCATTTTTGCTCACCATTCCTTCGGCAATTGGGCTGGCGATGTTTGCCTCGCCCATTATCAGCGTGATCTACCAACACGGGCGGTTTAATGCGGAAATGACGCGCCAGACCGCCGGCGCACTGGAATTTTACGCAGTTGGTCTCGTTTCCTATGCAGTGTTGAAGGTGCTAACGCCTGCGTTTTACGCAATTGGCAAACGCAACACGCCAATGATCATCAGTTTCGTTGCGATCGGCGCGAACCTTTTTCTGAACTGGCTTTTTACCTTTCGGCTTGGCTGGGGACACCGCGGCCTGGCGTTTTCGACCAGCCTCGTTGCGACAATCAATTTCCTGTTGCTTTACGCGCTGATGCGACGCCATGTGCGCAGGCTGGAAACGCGACAGCTGCTAGTTGGCCTCGGAAAAATGTGTCTAGCCGGTGCGGTGCTGGCATTGGTTTGCTGGGCGGCAAATTACTGGTGGCTTGGTGCCTGGGCGCAGTTGCGTTTTTTTCCAAAGCTATGCGAGTTGCTGGTCGCGATCGCGGTCGGTGCAGCGGCGTTCTTTGGCTGCGCTTACTTGTTGCGCGTGAGCGAAGTGCAGGACATCGCCGATGTTTTTCGCAGGCGATTTTGGTAATCGCGAATTATCGGAGAGCCTGATCGAGGTCCTCGATTAGATCGTCGGCGTTCTCGAGGCCGATCGATAATCGCAAGAGGCCTTCAGGCGAAGTTGTTCCTGTGCCTTCAATCGATGCCCGATGTTCAATCAAGCTTTCCACGCCGCCGAGACTGGTCGCTCGGGTAAAGATTTTTGTTTTGGCGGCGACTGACATTGCGGCGTCGCGTCCGTCCTTGACCTCAAGCGAAAGCATCCCGCCGAACATCGACATCTGCTTTGCAGCAGTCTCGTGTCCGGGATGGGACTTCAATCCGGGATAGTGGACGCGTGCAACTTTTGGGTGTCGGGAAAGAAAGTCGGCGACTCTCATGGCGTTCTCCGAATGCGCGCGCATTCGCCACGGTAGCGTGCGCATTCCACGCAAAATCAGCCAGCAGTCGAAAGGCGAGGGGACAGCGCCCCCCTCGTATTGAATACTGCGGATACGTTGGAAAAAATTATCCTCCGCCTTGGAAACGACAATTCCTCCGAGAACGTCGCAATGACCGCCGAAATATTTTGTCGTCGAATGCAGGATTAGATCCGCACCTAGGTCGAACGGGCGCTGCAGCGTTGGCGCCCAGGTATTATCGCAAACGCAGGTCGCGCCAGCTCCGTGGGCAATCTGTGCAACAGTGGCAAGATCGACAATTTTTAACAGCGGATTGGATGGGGTTTCCATCCAGGCGAGTTTTGTCTTTGAGTGCAGCGCCTTTTCAACGGCGCGCAGATCGCTCATATCGACGAAACTGACGTCGAGTCCCCAGCGCCGGAAAATTTCGCGCAGTAATCGCGATGTTCCGTAGTACGCATCCACGTGCGCGAGGACGTGATCGCCCGGCGCCAATGCCTGAAAGATGGACATGCTTGCTCCGGTTCCGGAGGCGAAAGCTGCCGCCGCGGCGCCGCCTTCCACAGCGCTGATTCCCTGCTCGAGTGCCTGGCGGTTTGGATTGTTGTTGCGCGTGTACATGAATCCGCGCGAGTACGTGCCCTCGGCGTCGCGCTCGAACGTGGTTGAAAGATAAATCGGCGACGAGACCGCGCCGGTCGCCGGATCAACGGTATGGCCCGCATGGACAGCTAGCGTTTCAATTTTCATTGTGGTTGATTTTTCGAACGGACGCTACGGGTTGCAAACGCGATTGTCGATCTTACGCTGTTGCGGCTTTCGGGGTTGACGGCTTCATTCGCTCAGCGCAAATAGCAACTGCATTTGGCGGCCAACTGGTCCAGCCTGCGAGTTTATTTTCATGAGTATCTACAACGATGACGTGTTTCAGATGGCCTGTGATCAATTTCAGGTCATCGCCGATTACTTGAGTATCGATAAGAACGATCGCGAGCGGCTAATGTATCCAAAGCGCGCCATTGCCGTGACCTTGCCGGTGCACATGGATGATGGCAGCACGAGAACTTTTCAAGGCTATCGTGTTCAACATCACTTGACCCTCGGCCCGACAAAGGGCGGGACGCGCTTCGCTCCGTCCTTATCCATGGGCGAAACTGCGGCGCTGGCCATGTGGATGAGCTGGAAATGTGCGCTGTCCAATTTGCCGTACGGCGGAGCAAAAGGCGGAGTCGCGGTGGATCCTGCGAAATTATCCCGGACCGAGCTGGAGGCGGTCTCGCGCCGCTACATGCAGGAAATGATTCCGTTTGTCGGGCCACACACCGACATCATGGGTCCCGACATGGGCACGAACGAACAGGTGATGGCGTGGTTCATGGATACCTATTCAGTGCATCAAGGTTATTCCGTCAGTGAAATCGTGACGGGCAAACCGGTAGCCATCGGCGGAACGGAGGGCCGCCGTGAGGCAACCGGGCGCGGCGTTGTTTACCTGGTCGAGCGCGCGATGAATATGTTGAAAATGGATCCGGAAAAATGCACGGCCATTGTGCAGGGATTCGGCAACGTTGGCTCAGTGGCAGCTCTCTCGCTCGCCTACAAGAGTGGTGTCAAAGTAGTTGGTGTTAGCGACGCACATGCGGCGATCTACAATCCGAAAGGAATAGATATCCAAGCCGCGGAGCAGCACGTTTTAAAGAAAGGGACCCTGCGGGCCTTCGACCAGGACCATCATGTCGATCCGAACGAACTCCTCACGATGCCGTGCGATATCCTGGTGCCGGCAGCAGTCGATCGCGTAATTAACGGAAAGAACGCCGGCCAACTCAAATGCCGTATCCTTGCCGAAGCCGCCAATGGTCCGACTACGCCGGAGGCAGACCTGATTCTGGAAAAACGCTGGGACGAAATCTTCGTGATCCCGGATATCTTGTGTAACGCCGGCGGCGTAATTGTTTCTTACTTTGAGTGGGTGCAGGGTCTGCAATCCTATCTGTGGACGGAAATGGAAGTGACCGACAAGCTTTTCCGCATCCTGGAACATTCGTTTGCGCAGGTGATCAAACGCGCCAAAGCGCACAAAATTTCTCATCGCACCGCAGCCATGGCCATTGGTGTCGAGCGCGTCCTCAAAGCCAAAAAGATGCGCGGCCTGTTTCCGTGAGTCTTTTGTTATAGCCACGCCCCTGTGGGGCGTTGCATTGTTTGGAAGCCAGCACGCCCACATACGGTGCACAGCGCCGTGGCTACAGCTCGCGCATGTTTATACAACCCGATGAAGTTTTCGCATACTGAAGACCAGCGAGAAAATCAACATCTCGATATCCTGACCGATCAGGAGAACGGCATGCGGATTGTCGTTTCCCGTCTGGGTGCGGAATTAGTCAGTCTCGCGCGAGTTAACGAGGCCGGCGAATGGACCGGTTTTCTTTACCGCGACAACGACATTTCAGCGCCCTCTCAGGGATGGGCGAATCATGCGACGGTGATGGGTTACTATCTCCATCGTCTCAAAGACGGCCACAGTTCATACCGAGGACGTGAAATTAAAGGCGGCAATCACGGTTTCCTCCGCTCCAAAACGTGGCACTTCGCCGGAACTTCTCTTCAGGGAAACGGCGCCTCACTGGAATATCGGATAACGCCGAATGATTTCTCAGCAGATGAATATCCGCTGAAAGTCAGCGTGACCCTGACCTACAGGATCGACGCGAACAAAGTGGGCACGCTTTTCGAGTTTCGAAACGAGGAGCCTGAATTGGATGCGCACGTTTCTTTTGGATTGCACCCGGGATTCGCGGCAACCTCGTTCGAAAGTTTCCATCTTCAAATGCCCAGAGGACTTTACCGCCGTCACTTTTCGCCGGGAAATTATCTTTCCGGACAAACGCGCGATATCGAGTTCGCCGGTGGCGAAATGCCGGTTTCGAAGACGGAACTGCCCGGTTCCATTATTCTGGAGCTTCTCGACGTTCCGAGGCGTCGATTTTCCTACGTCGATCCGCCCAGCGGCCGCTGGGTTATCGTCGATTTAACGGGCGTCCCTTATCTGACTTTGTGGTCCGATGGCAGACCATTCCTTTGCATCGAACCATGCTGGGGGCACACTGACCATGATCAACAACGGGCCTTTGAAAAGAAGGAAGGAATTCAAACAATCGCGCCCGGCGGCGTACTGCGTGCGTCGTTCAGCATGGCCCCGGAACTTGCCTCCTGCGATTAGCCAGATAACTGACCACCATGCCAGCTGATTCACTTCGCGCCTTGCTCGCGCACTCAATCGATTATGCGGGAATGTTTCCGCCGTGTAGTCTCGGCCTCGAAGCAGCGCTGAGAAATCAGGCTGAATATGTCCGCTCTCCAGACGCATGGATGCTTGGCGCGTTCGTTCTCTCCACTGAACAATTCGATGCGACCAAACAACTCCTTTCGCAATTTGACGCTCAACATCCACTGCGCGTTGCTGCGCTCGGACCAAAGGCTGCGAGCGCGGATGCTTTTTTGGAAGCGCTCGATGAAACGGAGGCGGCGATTCGCTCGTTATCGAGGCACAACGTCGATCTGATATCAATCAGTCACCTTGAGATGTTTCTACCGCACGACGTCGATGTCACGTCGCTGCAGGAGGCGACATCGATTCTCGGCGATTTGGCAGTTTTCTGGGAAGCGCCGCCCGATACAGCGGAACAGACTATCGCGTTGCTTGCCGGATTTAACTCTGATGCCGACTCGCCGACCTTCGGGTACAAACTGCGCACCGGCGGCGTGACAGCGGATGCGTTTCCAACTTCGATGCAGATTGCCAAAGCCCTCGTGACCCCGGCTACGCATCAACTGCCGATCAAGTTTACAGCGGGTCTTCACCATCCGCTGCGACAATACCGGCAGGAAGTCCAAACGAAGATGCACGGTTTCCTGAATGTGCTGGGCGCGGCGGTGCTGGCTGCGGAACATCGATGGGATACGAATCAGACCGCGCTAATGCTCGAAGACAAAAATGTGGATTCGTTTTCCTTCACTGACGATTTTTTTGCTTGGCGCGAATGGCGCATCGATACCAAACGGCTGCAATATCGCCGGCGATTCGTGGTGTCGTTTGGCAGTTGCAGCTTCGATGAGCCACGCGAAGATTTGCGCGCGCTCGGATTCTTGTAAGGTAGGGGCGGTTCACCTGAACCGCCCGCGCCGCGTAAACATGCGCGCAGAGGGCGATTGAGGTCAATCGCCGCTACCCATGTCACTCAAATCATTTATCGACGTTTCGCCTGATTCGCATTTTCCCATCCAAAATCTTCCCTTCGGCATCTTTCAGCCGAAAGGAGGCAAACCGCGCGCCGGAGTCGCCATCGGCGATTTGATTGTCGATCTTTCTGCTCTCGAAGAACTGGGCCATTTCCGCTCACCGGAATTTCGAGGCCGCAAACCCTTTTCAGAAGACTCGCTGAATGCGTTCCTCGCGCTTGGTCGTCCGGCGTGGCGCAAGGCGCGCGCAGTCCTTCAACGTCTTCTCTCGTCTAAAACGCCGATTCTGCGTGACAACGCGAGGCTGCGGGCGCGTGTCTTTCATGCGCAAAAGAACGTCACCATGAAATTGCCCGTGCGCATTGCGAATTATACCGATTTCTATTCGTCCTATCACCATGCGCACAACGTGGGCACAATGTTGCGTGGGCCGGAAAACGCCCTGATGCCAAATTGGAAATGGTTGCCTGTGGCGTATCACGGACGCGCCAGCTCGGTTGTGATCAGCGGCACCGATGTGCGGAGGCCGCAAGGCCAAATCAAACCGCCCGACGCTTCGGTGCCGACTTTCGGTCCCTCAAAGAGCCTCGATTACGAGCTCGAAATGGCGTTCCTGATTGGCCCGGGAAATTCGTTAGGCGAACCGGTGCCGATTGATCGCGCGGTCGATCATATCTTCGGGCTGGTTTTAATGAATGACTGGAGCGCGCGCGACATTCAGGCGTGGGAATACCAGCCGCTCGGCCCGTTCCTGGCGAAGAATTTTTGCACCAGCATCTCACCATGGGTGGTGACACTGGAGGCACTTGAGCCTTTCGGAAAACCGCTTCCGACGCAGGATCCCAAGCCGATGCCATACTTGCGAGCAAAGGATGATTTCACGTTCGACATTCAACTCGAAGCGAGCTTGCAAACTTCATCGATGAATGCGGCGCACGTCATCACGCGCACCAACTTTCAAAATCTGTACTGGAGCATTGCCCAACAGCTAGCCCATCACACAATTAACGGCTGCAATTTGCAGCCCGGCGATCTGCTGGCGAGCGGAACGATCAGCGGCCCGACAGAAGAATCGCGTGGCTGCATGTTGGAATTGACCTGGCGGGGCGCGAATCCCTTAAAGCTGCCCAACAGCGAAACACGCAAATGGCTCGAAAACGGAGATACTCTTGCAATTAGTGGCTGGTGCCAGGGAGATGCTTACCGCGTTGGCTTTGGAGAAGTAAGCGGTCGCATTATTGGAAGTGACAAGTGAATCGTGACCAGATCGACCTCAAGCCAACTGTTGTCTTTGCACGATGGGTTTCTCGGGTTGGGCATCCGCTGGTTTTCATCAGTCTTTCCGTAGGCATTATCATTGCCTTGCGCCTCGCTAACCGCGCCGGTCTGGCACTTTCGCTGACTCTGTTGGCGACCGTGATTCTGCCGATGGCACTCTTACTTTTTCGCGGATTCCAATCAGGGCGGTGGAGCGATCCAGATGTTTCCATTCACGCTGAACGCGTCCGATTTTATCCGCGGGCGATTTCAATTTCGGCGGTGGCCGTGATCGTACTTTTGCTATCCCGCGCGCCGGCTTTCGCATTTCGCGGGGCCACGATGACGTTGTTTCTGCTGATTGTGGCTGCGCTAATCAATTTTCGGATCAAGCTGTCGTTGCACGCGCTTTTCGCTTTCTATAGCGGGGTCATTCTGTTTGTAGTCAATCCGGTCGTCGGCGCAGTAGCGTTCGCGCTGGCTCTCCTTGTTTTCTGGTCGCGCCTTTATCTTAAGCGCCATGATCTTCTGGAAACGCTCGTTGGCGCTTTTCTCGGTTTGCTGGGTGGACTGGTCACGACTTGGTAGCTCGCTGACGTGACGGCAGTATGAAAAGCAAACTCGCTCGTTGCCATCGCGCTTTTGACGCCGCTCATTGCTCTTGGACAAAAACCTAGCGGCGCTTACCCTAAGCAAACGTCAGCTGCGATGAGTGCGCGCGATCGCAACGTCGAGGTTATTCTTAAGATTTTCCGAGCGCTCGAAGAACGCGATCCGGGCCGCAGGAGCGTGGATGAGCAGGAGGAAGCCCTCTATCAACCCGACGTCGAGTTCCATTGGCCAGCAGCGCTTCCTTATGGCGGAACGTTTCGCGGCAAAGATGCAGCAATCTGGAGCGCCACATGGAATCCTTTGCAACCGACGGCGGCGGACCGAAAAATGGATCCGCGCGTCATCGGCGCCGACGATCATCAAGTAGTCATTTTCTATCACCAGCGAGGCGTCAGCCCAAGTGGCGAGCGGTTCGATGGTGAAGTGATCGGCTTGTACGAACTACGTGACTTTAAATTATCGCGTGGTCAGATGTTCTATTTTGATGAAGCAGCGCTGACTCAGTTCCTGCAACGGGCGGCGCGCGAACTGGAGCAAACAAGACGGTGACCCGCCCAGACCGCGATGCTGCCTGTCGCGATTCAGCTTCCTTTTCGGCCTGACAAATAAAGTAGGCACCGAACAACTCTTCTTCGACAGTGACGTCGTTGGTTAGGGTTGTTACATCTGCGCAAGTATTGTGATCAGGGTCACCCAGGACAGTGGCTTTCATCTCCAGAATCACCAATGGATGAAGCAGACGCCCCGCGAAACCGGGCATGGTTTTGCCGTTTACAATCACAACGCAGCCGCAATTGCGAAGCTGTGACCAGGCATGATTCAATATCCATTTGCGATTCTGCATAACGGCGTAAGAGAGACTGAAGAGAACAGCGTCGAGCATCCGAGGCGCGCGATAGTCGAGGGCATCCGTGCGAACGAGCGTCACATTCTTCCAGCCTCTGCGCTCGCACAACGCCTGCGACCGAGCCAGCATCCTTTCGGAAACATCGACAGCAAAAATGTGGCCCTTCGATCCGACGGCGTCATGAAGGTATGGGAGATTTCGTCCAGTTCCGCAGCCAACCTCAAGAACGGCGTCGCCTTGTCGAAGCTCAAGCTTTCGAATCGCCCGACCGCGGATTCCTCGCGGTAGCCAGAAGATCCATTCGAACAGGCGGTACCAGGGAGCTAATCGGTCATAGCGTCGCCTAACAAGTTCCGGCGGGTACGGAAGTGATGCGTTGCGACCGAGCGGAACGCTTTTAGCGCTCATGGTGTTCTACACACGCGCACAATCGCTCGCTGGCTCGTGGTTCGCCCGACTGTTACTGAGGCAACCCGGACGCAGCTCAGTATCCTCGCGCAACGTAATGGCCGTGTATCCAGACTCTCTGGCCGTATCGATACCTCCAATGTCCCGGCCTCCAAACGTAATACACGCGGCCCGACCAGTAGCCGGGACCACGAACATAATACGGCCGATCCTCGACCGCGACCACGACTGAGCCTCCTCCATAGTATGGCCCGGGACCGTAACCGTAATTAGGTCCGTAATAACCTGGGTAAGCGGTGTAATAGCCTTCACAGCCTCCTGCCCAGAACAAGGCCGAAAGCAAAAGAACCAACAGAATCAATCGTCTCGATCTGGTTTCTGTTTCATTCGCAGTTGCTCGATCAACAATGCTCATCTTCATATAATAATATTCGGTTTCGACAGAGTTTTACGCGCCTGTATTTAGCCACGGCGAAATTGGAGAGAGTTTCTAACATCGGCTGTCAATCGCATTCACGGAAAAATCTGATTAACAAGGAGAGACGATTTCCCGGTCGTCATGCTTCCCCGGGCGGCTGTGAAGCCGTCGTTCCTTGTGGCAGAGAATCTACACAACGCCTTGATCGAGCATCGCGTCCGCTACTTTCACGAACCCGGCGATGTTCGCGCCAACTACGAGGTTGCCCGGGTATCCGTATTCTTCGGCGGTTTCCCATGCGTTCTTGTGGATCGTGAACATGATGTGGCGCAAACGCGAATCAACTTCTTCGCGTGGCCACGGTAAACGCATCGAGTTTTGGCTCATTTCCAGACCGGATGTCGCCACGCCACCTGCATTCGCCGCTTTACCAGGGCCGAAGAGAATTTTTTTTTCGAGAAACAGATCGACGCCCGCCGGGACAGTCGGCATGTTGGCCGCCTCGGAGACTACATAGCAACCGTTCTCCACGAGTTTTTTCGCGTCTTCGCCGGTGATCTCGTTTTGCGTAGCGCAGGGAAACGCGCAATCACATTTGATCTTCCAAGGCCGCTGACCAGCCACATATTTAGCGCGGAATTTCCTGGCGTATTCCGCAATGCGTCCCCGCCGGACGTTCTTGATACTTTTGACCCAGGCCAGTTTTTCTTCCGTGATCCCGTTCTTATCGTAAATGTACCCGCCCGAATCAGACATGGTGATCGGCTTGGCGCCGCACTCGATCAATTTCTCCACGGTAAATTGGGCGGCGTTGCCGGCGCCGGAGACGATGCAAGTTTTTCCTTCGATTGTTTCATTGCGCGTCTTAAGCATTTCCTGCGCGAAATAAACTGCGCCGTATCCGGTGGCTTCTGGGCGCATCAGCGAGCCGCCCCAGTTAAGCCTTTTGCCGGTCAACACGCCGGTGAATTCATTTGCCAGCCGTTTGTATTGGCCAAACAGATATCCGATCTCGCGACCGCCTACGCCGATGTCGCCGGCCGGCACATCGGTGTGTGGACCAACATGGCGGAATAGTTCGGTCATGAACGATTGACAAAAACGCATGACTTCCCTGTCAGATTTCCCCTTGGGATCGAAATCCGCGCCGCCTTTACCACCGCCCATCGGCAGGCCCGTGAGCGAGTTTTTAAAAACTTGTTCGAACGCGAGAAATTTAACGATGCTGGCGCAGACCGTCGGATGAAAACGCAGGCCTCCTTTGTAAGGACCGAGCGCGCTGTTCATCTGGACGCGGAACCCGCGGTTAACTTGAATCTGGCCCTTGTCATCGATCCAGGGAACGCGGAACTGAATCATCCGCTCCGGTTCGACAAGGCGCTCGAGAATCTTTCCGTCTCGATACTTCTTGTGACGCTCGATGACAGGCCGGATCGATTCGAGTACTTCGGTGACCGCCTGAAGGAACTCCGGCTCATTCGGATTGCGCTTCTTAACAACTTCGAGAACTTGCTGCACCAGGCCCATAAGGGTGTTACTTCTGCAGGTTATTTGCTTCGGGGGCAAATAAAAACAATGGTGCGCGGTAGAGGGTTCTAACCTGTGACTTGTCGCCGCGGCGACCGCTCACGACATCTCCCCTTGGATCTACCGGACTTGTAATTTCCAATACCTTGTTTCTAATTGCTATCTCCATACGCGCGATTAGCTCAGTGGTAGAGCACTTGCTTCACACGCAAGGGGTCGCTGGTTCGATACCAGCATCGCGCAAATTGCTTTCCGCTGCGCTTGCCCTTCGGCGTGCCGCGTTCTATTTAAAAGCATGTCCGAACATAAAATTACTCTCACCTGGCAACGCGGCGATGTGCCGTTCGAGTATCAGAAATATTCACGCGATCACACTTGGAAATTTGGCGGCGGACACGAAATGCAAGCATCCGCTGCTCCTGCGTATCTGGGCAATCCAAAGCTTGTCGATCCCGAAGAGGCGTTTGTAGCATCGCTCTCAAGCTGTCAGATGCTCACTTTCCTTGCCATAGCGGCAAAGAAGAAATTTGTGCTCGATGAATATGTCGATGAAGGAGTCGGTTACATGGAGAAAAACGCCGAAGGTAAATTGGCGATTACACGCGTGACATTGAGACCACGGCTGAAATTCTCTGGCGAAAAACAACCGACCGCAGAAGAGATCGAGGAGATGAATCACGCCGCGCACGAGCAATGCTTCATTGCGAATTCGGTGAAGACTGAAATTACGATCGAAACGCAAAAGTAACTGCGTCGTTGTAGCAGCGGCCGTGTCAGCCGCCAACCGAAATAAAGGCGTTTGGCACAAACGCCTCTACAACAATTGCCGAGCCGTGTAACCTGTGGGCCAAACCATGAGTGCGACGTCTGAAACGCAGCGCATGGAAAAAATCGTCAGCCTGTGTAAACGGCGCGGTTTCATTTTCCAGTCGAGCGAGATTTACGGCGGATTGAACGGTGTTTGGGACTACGGGCCGCTTGGCGTAGAGCTGAAACGCAACCTGAAAAATTACTGGTGGCGTGTCGTCGTACACGAACGCGATGACGTCGTCGGTATGGACGGATCGATTCTGACTCACCCTGCGGTGCTACGGGCGTCTGGACATGTCGAAGGGTTTTCGGATCTGCTTGTCGATTGTCGCACATGCAAGTCTCGATGGCGGGCCGACCAGGTCGTGGGGAAGAAAGGCGCTCGACAATGTCCACGTTGCGGGAGCAAAGACTTAACTGAACCACGCGAGTTCAATTTAATGCTGGAAACGCACATCGGGTCAATTGACCCTCGAAGCACCTCAACTTATGCCGAATCGGCCGCGAGCTTAACCTCTGTAGCCGTACCCTCCGATCCTAGTGTCGGGGGTCCGATTCGCGCAACCCGGTCAGAGAATCAGCCTTCGGATGTAATGCACCCCGCAGGAGAGCAGATAGCATTGGTTTATCTCCGACCAGAAACCGCGCAATCCATCTTCGTCCAGTTTAAAAACATTCTGGAAGTATCGCGTAAGAAATTGCCCTTTGGGATTGCTCAGATCGGCAAAGCGTTTCGCAACGAAATTAATCCGCGGAATTTCACGTTTCGGTCACGCGAGTTCGAACAAATGGAGCTCGAATATTTTTGTCGGCCGGTGCAGGGAATGGAATTGCTCCAATATTGGAAAGAAGAACGTCTGAAATTTTACGAAAACATCGGTATCCCGCGTTCAAAACTACACGTGCTGAATGTGCCGGACATGGAGCGCGCGTTTTATTCCAAGGGCACTTACGACATCGAATACGATTTTCCGTTTGGACGCCAGGAACTCGAAGGCGTCGCTTACCGCACCGATTACGATTTGTCGCAGCATCAGAAAGCCAGCGGGAAATCTCTCGAATACTTTGATGAGGAAACAAAACAACGATTTGTCCCGCACGTTGTAGAGCCGAGTGCCGGCGTTGATCGCACGGTTCTGGCGCTAATCTGCGAGGCGTATTCGGAAGACCAGGCAGCTGATGAAAAAGGAAAAATGGAAACACGCGTGGTACTCCGTTTCCATCCGCGGATTGCGCCGGTAAAATGCGGTATATTCCCGCTGCTCAAGAACAACCCGCAGCTGGTGGCGAGAGCGAAAGAGATCGTCGATCTTTTGCGGCCGCACATGACTGTTTTCTATGATGAGAGTGGCGCCATCGGCCGTCGGTATCGGCGTCAGGATGAGGTCGGCACGCCCTTTGGTGTTACTGTCGATTTCGAAACGCTCGGAGAGAAGAATGCTGCGCTACGCGACACAGTCACGTTACGCGAACGTGATTCGATGAAACAGGAACGTGTGAAGATTTCAGACTTGCTACAGATTCTTTTAACGCGGATTGCTTAGAGCCGATGAAGGTAGAAATTTTCACATTGTGCGACGCAGCTACCGTGGATGCTGTAGGCAAGCTAAACATTCTTGGCTCATTCGATCGTCTAAACGCTACAGCAGCGCCGGTTGTACATCCGCAATGTTCGTTGGCGATTAAATTACGATTCCAGCGTATTGAAGAGGGAAAAAAGCAACTTCGGGTTACGTTTATTGATCAAGATGGCGTGGCGGTGATGCCGAGTATAGAGGCTACTGGTGAGGTGAAGTTTCCAAGTAACGACTCCTCTGTCACCATCTCGTTGGCTGTAAATATTCAGCAATTAAAGCTACCTAGAATTGATGAGGAATACTCGATTGACCTTGCAGTTGATGGTCGGCAGGAGGCATCGATTCCGTTGTTTGTGAAAAGCTCATGATAAGTGGGACTGTATTCCTCAGTCGCAACGACACCTGTCGATGAAGTGAATGGACGCAGCGAACCTTCGCAAATATTGCCTGCAAAAGGAGGGTGCCACTGAAGACACGCCGTTTGGCGAAGACGTTCTCGTTTTCAAGGTCAGCGGTAAAATCTTCGCGCTAGCAGCCCTCGACGAATTGCCGACTACCGTAAACCTAAAATGCAATCCTGATTTGGCGCTCGATCTGCGTGATCGTTACGAGCAAGTCAGGCCGGGTTATCACATGAACAAAAAACATTGGAACACCGTCGAGATTAAGAGCGGCATTCCAGATGCCGAGCTGCGAAAAATGATCGACCACTCTTACGATCTCGTTGCCCAAAATGCGCCAAAATCTAGGGCAAAGGTTGGAGTTCGATCTCGCCAAAACTCAACTGCAACGCGTCGCGGGCGACATTGAGGAAATTATCGGCAGCGTCGGTGAGGGCGACGTGTAGCTCACCGCGGTTTCGCGATGCCGCGCGAAGTGATTGTCGATCTAACATCTCTTCCACTGCGCATGCACAATTTTGCGCGGAATCGACGAGCATGATTTGGTCCCTGAGGACTCGTGCGATTGCGTCTGTGAGCAGCGGATAATGCGTGCACCCAAGCACCAGGGTGTCGATCCCATCGGCAAGCAGTGGCTCGAGATAGCGGACAATCATTCGATCTGTTACGTCGTCGTTGAGCAATCCTTCCTCAATCAACGGGACGAGTAGTGGACACGCGCGACTGCTCACGCGTACCTCATTGTCGGTTGCGCGCAGTGCCTTGTCGTACGCTCCGCTGCGAATCGTCGCCTGGGTTCCGATCACGCCGATGTGCCGGTTGCGCGTCGCATGCAGGGCAGCCCGCGCTCCCGGCTCAATCACTCCGATCACAGGCACGGAAAATTTCTTCGTTAACAACGGCAGCGCCACTGATGAAACCGTGTTGCACGCCACAACCATAGCCTTTGCGTTTTTCCCCGTCAGCATCTGCGCCAGTTCCACGGCATAGCGCTGCACGGTCTCCGGACTTTTCGGGCCGTAAGGAACACGCGCCGTGTCGCCAAGGTAAAAAATGTTTTCGTTAGGCAGCAAATCGCGGAGCGCCTTCACTACGGTAAGGCCGCCGATGCCAGAATCGAAGACGCCGATTGCGCGCGAATCACTCATGCAGCGGGAAGGTGGCGGTTAGGGCATCACGATGCAAGCATGCGGTAGGGCGCGACCGCCGGCGCGCCGTCGATTTGCAAACCTTTCGCGCCTTTGGATGATTGATCGCAATGGCAGAACTTCCGAAGAGATACGATCCAAAGTTGGTTGAACCGAAATGGTATCAACGCTGGATGGAAAATCGCGATTTCGTTGCGAATCCGAATTCGTCGAAGCCGCCGTTCTCTATTGTGATGCCCCCGCCAAACATTACCGGCGTGCTTACGCTCGGCCACGTGCTCAACAACTCCATCCAGGACATTCTTGCGCGACGCGCACGAATGCAGGGCTTTGAGGTTCTTTGGCTGCCGGGCGTGGATCATGCGGGAATCGGTACGCAAACGGCAGTCGAGAAACATCTTCGGCGAACGGAAAACAAAACGCGGCATGATCTCGGCCGCGAAGAGTTCTTGCGTCGCGTACTCGAATGGCAGGACAAACATGGCGGCATCATCATCGAACAGCTTAAACGGTTAGGCTGTTCCTGCGACTGGTCGCGCGAGCGCTATACGCTCGATGACGCATACGTTGCGGCTGTCCAAAAGGTTTTTGTCGATCTTTATCGGAAAGGGCTGATTTATCGCGGTCGCCGCATGATCAACTGGGACCCGGCTGCCCAGACTGCGGTGTCGGATGAAGAAGTGATTTCCAAGCCACAGAAGGGGAACCTCTACTTGGTCCGCTACGAGATTGTGGAGGAGCCGGGGCGTTTCCTAGAGGTCGCAACCACGCGTCCCGAAACCATCATGGCTGACACTGCGATGGCTTTTCATCCGGATGATAAACGATACGCTGATCTCTTGGGTAAACACGCGTGGCGTCCGCTCGCACGTGAGAAAATTCCGATTATCGCCGATGAAGCAATCGATCCGGAATTCGGCACTGGCGTCTTGAAAGTCACGCCCGCGCACGACGCGCTGGATTTCGAGATTGGTCAACGCCACCACCTGCCGATTGTCGATGTGCTACATCCCGACGGGCGGATTAATTGTCCTGCGGTTCGAGAGTTGGACGGACTCGATCGATTCGAAGCGCGGGAAAAAGCAGCGGAGTTATTGCACGCGAGGGGAGCGCTCGCGAAGACGGAGCCCTACGAAAATAATGTCGGGTTCAGCGATCGCAGCGATGTGCCGATCGAGCCCCGCATCAGCGAACAATGGTTCCTGCGCTATCCAAAAACGCAAGAGGCGCTGGCCGTGGTACATGACCACCTGATCCGATTCTTTCCCCCGCACTGGGAGAAAGTTTACGCACAATGGTTGGACAACATTCGCGATTGGTGCATCAGCCGCCAAGTGTGGTGGGGGCACCGGATACCGGCTTGGTATCGGAAAGACCAAACCCCAAATGCCAAATCCCAAAACGGCAAGGAGATTTACGTCGGGATCAATCCTCCGGCTGACGCTGAAAACTGGACCCAGGATTCGGACACACTCGATACCTGGTTTTCATCGTGGCTGTGGGCTTATGAAACGATGAATGAAGAAACACGGAAGAAATTTTATCCGACGAGCGCGCTCGTGACGGCGCCGGACATCATTTTCTTTTGGGTGGCGCGCATGATTATCGCAGGCTTGGAGTTCAAGCCTGGCAAATCAGACCGCGTCGAGGACAATATTGCGTTTCGCGACGTCTATTTTACGGGCCTCATTCGCGACAAGCTCGGCCGGAAGATGTCGAAGTCCTTGGGTAACTCGCCCGATCCGCTCGAATTGATCGACAAGTATGGCGCCGACGGCCTGCGCTTTGGCCTGATGCGCATTGCTCCCAGAGGACAGGATATTCGCTTCGATGAAAAACAAATCGAAGAAGGTCGAAACTTCGCGACGAAACTTTGGAACGTTGCGCGCTTCCGGCAAATGCATGGACCGAGCGATGTCGGTCTAAAACTCGACAACGAGACGGTATCGATCTACGCCTTGGAACTCCTCGCCCGCTTGAACGAAACGATTGACGCAATCGAAGCCGCTTATCGCGAATATCAGTTCAACACGGTCGCACAACGCCTTTACGACTTTGTCTGGAGCGATTGCTGCGACTGGTTCGTCGAAGCCGCCAAGACGGAAATCTTCGGCAGCGACGAGGCGAAGAAGAAATCTGCGCTGGCGGTAATGGACTTTGTCCTTTCCGCAATATTGCGGTTGCTGCATCCCTTCATGCCCCACATTACTGAAGAACTTTGGTCACTACTGGACTTCGGAGAAGGCTCGATTCAATTTGCCCTGCGGCCAGAAAGGATCCGCTTAGATGACGTCCGGGACCTAGCCGGCAAACGCCAGCTTGTTTCAGCCATTTACCAAACAATTCAAGCAGGACGAAATTTGAGGGCGGAATCCAAGCTTCCATCAAACAGGAAGATACGATTCATCTTACGCACAGGTGAGAAATTAATTTCCAGCCAGATTCCGACGCTGACGCGGTTATTGAATGCCGAAGAAGTGAAGCTGGATCCAAAATGTCAAGCGCAGGCCGGAAACCCGGTCGCGGTTACACCGTTAGGCGAGATCTTTCTGACGGTCGCCGCGGCCGATAGAGCAGGGGAACGGCAGCGGCTGGATAAGGAAATTACAAGAATCGAAGTCGAAATGCGCGCGGTCGAGGAAAAATTGGGAAATAAATCGTTCGTCGACCGAGCCCCCGCTGCTGTTGTTGAAGAACATCGGCAGCGACTGAAGGATTTCAGCCTGCAACTGGAGAAGTTGAAACACGCGCGCGAAGGCCTGATGTAAAAATCACTTTCTGCTCGTTGATCCTTGCACCGCGCTTTTGAAAAAATTCCTTTATCTCAGGCGTGTAGAAGGACCCGTCATATTCCTGATTTAGTTCGAGCCAGACTCGGCCGCGTGGCGTGAGATGCTTTGCCAGGTCATCCAGAAAGAATTCCCATTCCGGCACCTTCCAGAGGTCCGGCATTTTGTGGTTGTTGAAGCAAATCATGAAAGCCGTGATCACATCGAATTTTTGGCCAAAATCGGGAAGGGGTCGGAAAGCTTCAATTCGCTGGACTATACGGCGTACCCCGAGCAGGCGCGTAACTTCGCGGAACATGGACAAACGGTCCATATCGAGACCGACTCCTGAATGACCCAGCAGTTGGGCAATATAGAGGAAATATCCTGCGCCGCAGCCAAGATCGAGGATGCGCTTGGGGCGCGCCAAATCGAGTTCGATCTGACGAATTCGTCGAACGTTGATTCCGATCCAGCGGTCGAGCTCGAGATATTTCGGCCAGTCCGCGTCGGGACTTGCGACCGCGTATCGCTTGCGAATCTGCTCAAAAGCAACTGGATCGATTGTTTCGATAACCCGTTTTTTATTCAGCGGGAATCGACTCGTTCGGAGAAGTCTGAGCGTATGTCTCCTCGCGCTGACCAGGCTCCGGCCATCTACAAGCTTGCGTATTTTATGTCGAAATCGCACCTGAAGATAGATCACACCTTGTAGCGGAGCGCAACAATTTCAATTAAACTGCGAACAGAATGAGTTTGTGGAAAAAGCTGCTTTGGTTCGCCGTAGCCGCGTTGGGCACGTGGGCGGTGGCGATGCTGGCGTTATCCCGCGGCGAACATATCAGCGCTCTGTGGATCGTTACCGCTGGATTTTGCGCGTTGTCGATCAGCTATCGTTTTTACAGCAAATGGCTGGCCACAAAAGTGCTCGTGCTCAACGAGCAGCGTGCCACACCGGCCGTGCTGCAAGACGACAACAAGGATTATGTGCCAACAAACGGCTGGATGGTTTTCGGGCACCACTTTGCAGCCATTGCCGGTCCGGGGCCGTTGGTTGGTCCCGTACTGGCGGCGCAGTTCGGTTTTCTTCCCGGCACTCTTTGGATCTTAATCGGCGCGACGCTCGGGGGCGGTGTCCACGACATGATTGTTCTTTTTGCCTCAATCCGGCGCGGCGGCAAAACGCTTGGGCAAATGGTAAGAGAGGAAATCGGGCACGGCGTTGGTCTGCTCGCTTTGGTCAGTGTCCTGGCGATCATGATTATTTTGCTGGCTGTTCTCGCGCTCGTTGTCGTGCAAGCTCTCGCGGAAAGTCCCTGGGGCGTCTTCACCATTGCGACGACGATTCCAATCGCGCTGGTCATGGGAATTGGATTGCGCACGGGAAAAGTAAGCGTGATGGCGGTCACAATCTTCGGTTTACTTGGTCTGGCGTTTGGCGTGTGGGGCGGCCAATTCCTCGCGCATTTTCCTGCGATTGAGAGTTGGTTCCGTCACGATCAGAAATGGCTGGCATGGGCCATCATGATTTACGGCCTCGCGGCCTCGATCCTGCCCGTGTGGATGCTGCTGACGCCGCGCGATTACCTCAGCACGTTCTTGAAACTAGGCACCGTCGCCATGCTTGCGGCTGCTGTGATGCTGATCAATCCGACATTGCAAATGCCGGCGATTACCAAATTCATCGATGGCAGCGGCCTTGTCTTTGCGGGTCCAGTTTTTCCCTTTGTATGCATCACCATCGCCTGTGGCGCAGTCTCCGGGTTTCATTCTCTAATCGCTTCTGGCACGACGCCGAAAATGATCACACGCGAATCGCGAATACGCAGCATCGGCTATGGCGCGATGGTGACGGAAATGATGGTTGCTCTGATGGCGATGATTGCAGCGTGTGTGCTTCAACCGGGAGAGTATTTCGCTATTAATACAAAAGGCGCGCCGACCGAAATCGTTGCAAAAGTTTCCGCAGCGGGTTTTCCGGTAACGGGGGCAGAAATGCAGAAGCTGGCAACGAACCTCGGAGAATCTACCATGTTTAATCGCGCCGGTGGAGCGCCGACCTTCGCAGTCGGCATGGCGAACATGTTTGCTCGAGTCTCGGCCAAGCCGACGGCGCTGGCGTTGTGGTATCACTTTGCGATCATGTTCGAAGCCTTGTTCATCCTCACGACAATCGATGCCGGAACACGCGTGGGGCGATTTTTGCTCCAGGATTTTCTGGGTAATCTCTGGCGTCCGCTGGGTAATACGCGCTCATGGAGCGCGAATTTTTTCTCCAGCATTTTGCTGGTCGCGGCGTGGGGCTGGTTTTTATACGAGGGCGTGATTGATCCTCTTGGCGGCATCAACTCGCTTTGGCCGCTGTTCGGTCTTGCCAATCAATTGCTGTCGGTGGTCGCGCTCTGTCTCGGCACAACGCTGTTGATCAAAATGCAAAAGAGCAAATATCTCTTCGTAACCCTGGTTCCACTTTGCTTCATGTGTGCGGTCACATTTTCTGCTGGCTATCTGAAAGTTTTCTCCCCCGACCCAAGGCTCGGTTTTTTGAGCGGCGCCCAATCGCTTTTAAATCAGGCGGCCGCGGTTACTGATCCAGTTAAAGCAGCTACTTTGGCGCGGCAGGCAACTATCTGGCGATTCGACGCGTTTGTGGCTGTTTCCTTTCTTGTCCTGGTGCTCCTGATCGTTCTGGGCTCTGCAAGGCAATGGTGGCAATTATTGCGCGGGACTAGGCGCGTTGTTTTGCACGAAAGCGAATTTGTACCGCTTAGCGCGTTGTCGTGACCCTATCGGTACAGATCTTCTCGCCGATGGGCAAGCGACTCGACGCGGCTCCGAACCGCGAGGACGAGTTCTTGTGACACGTCGGCTTCAATTAGTTCTTCGCGATCTGCCGATGCGGACGCAACCGCGACTCCGCGAGGATCAATAATGGCTGAGCTGCCACAAAACCATAAGTCGTCATCTTTGCCGACGCGATTCGATGCGATCACATAACTCTGGTTTTCGATCGCACGCGCAAGGGCAAGCGTTCGGAAATGTTCGATGCGCGGGAACGGCCACGCGGAAGAAACGATAAGGACACCCACATTCTGCTCAACGACCAATTTTCTGTATATCTCCGGAAACCGGAGATCGTAGCAGATACTAAAACCAAAGCGCAGATCACCCAGGGCAAAGCTGCCGAACGTATCACCCGAAATAAAACACTTCTCTTCTTCAACGGGTGCAACCGCATACAGATGCGTCTTACGATATTTCGCAGCGATTTTGCCCTGTCGATCAACAAGAACCAGGGAATTGTAAATTGAAGTGCCATCCCGCTCTGAAACGCCACACACGATGGCAATGGAAAGCTTCGCGGCGATTTCCTGAAGTCCGGGGATGAAACCACTCGTCCACGAATTCGCGTGAGCTTGGATTACGGACATCGAGTAGCCCGTATCGGTCATTTCCGGAAAAACAGTCAACTCCACGCCAGCATCCCTGGCACGACGAGAGAAGTCTCGAACCTTGAGCAGATTGGCTTTTGGATCGCCGAGCAAACAAGAAATCTGAGCGGCCGCAACCTTCATATGAATCCTCCCACTAAACAGACGAAAGGACGCGAAAACTCATATCTGGCCTTTCAGCACTTGTTTCCTTTTGGTGCGTTTTGCGTGTTTCGTAGGCTAAGCAAATTAGAACAGAGCGAAAACGTGGGAAATCATTTACAAACGCACCTGCTGCGCGTCTTTGGCTGGGATCCACCCGCGCAAGTTATTCGGTAACGCCGCGTAGATCCAATCCCCACGGGTGCTCAAAATTTTGACTTCACTGCCAGATGGCAACGCCAGTACGCTGTTCGCAGTATCGGCGGTTGCAAGACGCGCCTGGACGTTCTTGCCCGTTACTATGGCCAGGGCACTCCCATTGCTCCCGCGCTCGAGTGTATACACAGCGTAGACCGCCACGGCGCTGACCAGCAGGCAAAAGATCAACGTGGCGATCAATGGGGCCGATCTGCGACGAGCAACGATCAGCATGACAATTGCAAACACTGCGAGCCAAAAAGCGATAGCCGCTGCGATGCTGTACTCATTGACGCTCGCAAATTGCAAGTAACGCTCCGGCCAGCTTTGCTGCAACTCAAGCGCGTGCGCCTCATCGCGCGCGATTTGCAAATTGGCTGTGGCTTCCGGATGATGTCGCTCCAGGGCGAGCGCGCGTTCGTAGTTTAGAATTGCGCTGCCAAAATCGCCGACACGAAAATAAGCGTTGCCGAGATCGTAAAATAGATTTGCGCTCCATTGCCCTGCGCGAACGGGCGCTTCGTAACCGGCGATCGCTTCTTTGAAATGTCCTTGCGCATACTCCTGATTGGCCTTTGCGAATTCGGCATCTGTTTGGGCGAGTAAAGGTGCAGCCCAAACCGCCAGAAATGCAATAAAACAGGCGCACACTTTCATCTTAAATTTTCAATCAACTCCAGCACTTCGCGTCGGCTTTCACGAGTAACTCTTCCGGGGCCGTTATGGACTCCGCTGTATTGCCACTCGTCGCTTTGCTCGAACAACCGGCGGAGCCGGTCGCGTGAATCGCTATTAAGTTTGAAAGTCTCGGCCGCAGTCTCGACATCCACCATGTTTGGATCAATGCGGCGATTGCCTGACGCCAGAGCAGCTTTTAAGCGAACGACTCTGGATGCTTCGGCATAATATTCTCGGGGTGATGCGTCGTTGCGATGCAACTTGTGCATCAGGTCAGTCGCTTCATGTCGCAGCGCAGCGATACGTTGCGCCTCGCGATTATCAATTCTTGCCCGGCGAATTTTCCAACCTGCAAATCCAATTAACGCAAGCAACGGAATCAACTGGGCAGCCCAGAAAACCCTTTGTGTGTAAATCGGCGCAAACGATTCCGCTTTCTTCGGTGGCTCCGTCAGTTGATACAAAATATCCCGTGGTTTAACTGAAGGCTGAACTAGGGGTCGTGCTGTTGCCGTGGACGGAGTGGACGCCGCCGACTGGGCCGCCCCCGCGTTTTGTGCAACCGCTGCGCCTCCCTCCACATTGATCGGAATCGGCTCGCTGTGCAGCGTCACGTATTGTTCCTTCACTGGGTCGAAGTAAGAGAACGCGAGCAGCGGTAGCCCTCGCTTTTTCTCGTTGGGCGAAAGCACCATCTCGAAAGTTTTCGAGCCACTGAGACCGACCTCATCGTCCTGCTTGAACTTGGATGACGGCGGATATTTGTGCCAACCGCGCTCGTCTTCAATGACTGGGGCGTTGACGCGGTCAAAATTGCCGCGGCCAGAAATTGTAGTCGTGACGGTGATGGGATCACCTACCTGCACTGTCTTTGGCTGCGCATCGGTCGTCATTGTGAAATTTCCAATCGCGCCCGAAAAACTGGGCGGAGCATTTGGCGGCAATGGCTTTACCTCAAGTGCCACAGGTTCACTCTTGATCTCCACCTCGCGGCGCTCCCCAAGTTGACTGAATGGATTCGAGAAGAATGGATCGGAGAATGGGTCATCTTGATCGAACAGGTCGAAAGGCGAACGCGGGCGTGAGCGTGGCGCGCTCTGCCTGCGAGGAATGACAACCTGCGCCTTCGCTTTTACCGGCCCGATTTCAAATTTTCCCGCGCGCGCCGCAGCGATTGCAGTTTTGTACGTGACGACCTCATAAAGTCTGCCGCTGATCGTTTCAGTATTTTCTCCGGACTGCTGCAACTTCTGCGCGGTAAATCCTTGTCCCGTGATCTCCGGCGGCTCGATGAGTCGTGGGCGAACGCGCGGATCAAATCCCATTCGAATCTGAACCGGGACGATCTCGCCCACGTATGCTGCCTTGCTCGGTACGATCAGCTCTGCGAAAACCAGATTGTTTGCGCTGGCTGCCCCTGCGCCACGGCCAGACCGGGCGCCAGACGAACGACCGGGCGAATCCGCGACGTTTAATGTTAACGCCGGTGTGCGCAGCGAATTGTTTCCAACGCGAATGGTTTGAGGCGGGATGGTGAATCTTCCCGCTCTCAACGGCATCACAGTATAATCGTATATCACACTGGAGGTTAAGCTGAGGTTGTTCATCTCGATGCGTTGCGACGTTCCTGTTCGCCGAATTTCGAGACCGTCCACCATGATCTGCTCCGACACGTCTGCGCCACGTGCTCCGGTGACTCGAATTTCCAAGTGCACCGTTTCGCCCAGCGCAGCTTCCGAGCTATTCAAAACCGCTGTCACGCTCGGCGAATCAGCGTGCGCAAACTGCGCCGTTGCGATTATTCCGAAGACGGCAATAAAAATTCGTCCAGGCGTCGACATCCTAAAGTGCATCTTGCAAGCATCATTCCGAGCGGAGTCGAGGAATCCCGCTGCCTAACGCACGGTCGAATGCACGGGATATCTCGGCTTGGCTCAACATGACGAACCTGCCTTACCAGTCCTTATAGACATGGCGCGTTGCTCCGCGTTCATCAAGTTGAACCCGCGCCTCCTCGTCTTTCATCGATTCCAGAAGAGCTTCGGCCTGGCGTTCGCTCATCTGGCCCTCCTTTTCGGGTTCGGCTTCGGCAACTTGCGCGTTTTTGTCCGGCGGCTTCTGTGATTTGTCTTCGCCAGCTCCCTTCACCTCACCCGCAAATTTCTTTTGCGGAGATTCGCCCGGGGTCGCGGAAGGTGTCGTGTTTTCCCCTTCACCCTGTCCCGGAGATGGTGAGGGGGTTTCATTTTCTCCTTCGCCCGGGCTCGGCGATTCTTCACTTTGCCGTTCTCCTGGCGAGGGCGAAGGCTGCTGGCCTTGTTGCTTGTCGGCGCCTGGAGACGGAGAAGGAGTCTCGCCAGGCTGCTGCTGTTTTTTATGCGGCTCGTTCTTCGCCTGGGCTTGGTCGTTTTTTTCCTGTTGCTGATCTTGGGACTGCTGCTGGTCTTTCTGCTGCTGCTCGCCCTGACCTTGTTGTTCTTGCTGGTTTTGTTGCTGGTCCTGCTTCTGATCCTGCTTGTTCTGTTTGTCCTGTTTATTCTGTTCGTTCTTCTGCTGCGGCGAGGGGGAAGGGGAGGGCTGCTCTTGTTTTTTATTCTTCAGTTCTTCGATCTTCCGCTTTACGTAATCGTAATTGTCCTTCGCTTCCTGGTTTTGCGGTTCGAGCTTGAGCGTTTGCTCATAATGATCGAGCGCGTTTGTCCAGTCGCTGAGCTTTTTATCATCGCTCTTTTGTGCTTCGCCACGCTGATAAAGTGTGTTCCCAAGGTTATAATGGCCTTTGCTTTGCAGGGCGGTATCCCGGGAAAGCAATGCCTGGCTAAATGATTCCAGCGCCTTGCTGTAATCTTTTAGTTTGTAAGCAGCTGCGCCTGAATCGAACTGCAGCTTATCCTCTGCGCGCGATTGCGGATGCGTCTTTAACGCCTCCTGAAACTGGCTGTAGGCGTCTTCGAATTTCCCGCTGCGATACGCATCGACACCTGGCGCGGTGGCGAACGCAGGTGAAGAAAGTAACATTGCGAGAAGTGCGGCTGCAGCTGCGGCCCCAGCAGGCGCGTCGGCAACGCCACGCGCGGCGTTGCGAGCAGGCGCGGCAGCGTAAGCTCTTTGTCGCGCACGTTTACGTTCGGGAATCAGGATCGACAGTGCGAGAGCGATTAACGCTGCGCCGAGCGGCCATTCGTAACGTTCAATCGGTCGACGCGACAAGCGCACATCCATTTCGGCAGCTTGCATTTTTGCCAAGCCCTCATTCTGAATTTGCTGCATCGTGCGGGGTCCGTTTTCCAAGTGAAGATAAAAACCTCCAGTAGTCTGAGCGATTTCGCGCAAACGTTTATCATCCAGCTTCGATTTAACGACTTGGCCGGATGAATCTTTGACGAAGCTGGTTTGACCATCGTCGCCGGTCACCGGAATGAGTGAGCCCTGTGGTGTTCCAACGCCCACCGTGAAAATTCGCACACCGGCGTCAGCCGCTTCTTTCGCGGTTTTCACGGCGTCCCCACTTAATTCTTCGCCGTCGGTGAAGATGACCAAAGCGCGATTCCCCATGGCGCTTTTACCGAAACTCTGCGTGGCAAGAGTGATGGCACTCGAGATATTGGTGCCGCCCTCGGGAATCGTCTTGGTATCCAGATCGTTCACGGCCTCAACTACCGCCTCATAGTCAATAGTCAGAGGAGCCTGTAAAAACGCGCGGCCGGCAAAAGCAATCAGACCAACACGGTCGCCCTGCAACTGACTGATTAAATCCTGGATTGCGAGCTTGACGCGATCGAGCCGGGTCGGCTGGACGTCATTGGAAAGCATGCTGCGCGATGTATCCACGGCGATCAGTAAATCCAGACCCTTGCGTTTCACATCTTCAAACGTATAGCCCCAACGCGGTTGCGCCAGACTGACAATGGCCAAAGCAAGACCGAGCAACTGCAACGCAAATCTTAATATCCGACGAGGACGGTTCACCGTTCCAGCGAGCTGGGGCAGCAGTCGCGCCGAAACGAATTCCTGCAATCGTTTGAGCCCGCGGCGTTCTGAGCGAATGAACAGCGCAATCAGAAGCGGGATCAGAAACAATCCCCAAAGCCATTGTGACGCGCCGAAAGTCATAGCACTGGTGTCATCCCGAGCGAAGCCCATTCGACTCGCCTCGCTCGCTCAGGGTAAACTCCGCGCAGTCGAGGGATCCCGCGGAAATACCAAAAGGCAGCATCACGGGATTCCTCGCCTTCGCTCGGAATGACGATAAACGAGTTCACGGCAATTTTTTCCAGACGGTTTGCGACAACAGAATCTGCGCCAGCAACAGCCCGCAGCCGCTCATCAGACACAACGGAAACAGGTCGCGGTATTGTTGATATTTTTTCACGCTGACAGTCGATTTCTCCAGCTTGTCTATGTCGTTATAAATTTGCTCCAGCGATTGTGTATCCGTCGCGCGGAAGAATTTGCCGTCCGCAATTTTAGCCACTTCTCTGAGACCGGCCTCGTTAAATTCCACGCGCTGGTTTTCATAGAGAATGTTACCCAATGCATCTGTTAACGGTCCTCTGGGCGTGAATATCGGGGCGGGGGCGATTCCGCTAATTCCTGCGCCGATTGCATAGAGATGGATCTTTAACGCTTTGACTGCCTCGGCTGCAGTGTTTGGTGGAATTTTACCAGCATTATTTTCTCCGTCCGTTAAGAGAACGAGCACGCGACTTTTCGAACGTTTATCATTTAACCGGTTAGCTGCTGTTGCCATGGCCGATCCAATGGCAGTGCCATCCTCGACCAGTCCGATCCGCACCCGGTCCAGGTTTTGCAAAAGCCAATCATGATCGAGTGTCATCGGGCTAACCACATACGGGCGACCCGCGAATGCGATGATGCCGATGCGGTCGTTTGGCCGGCCTTCAATAAATTTGCGTGTGACTTCGCGAATCGTATCGACACGCGTCGCTTCTTGTCCGCCGATTGTAAAATCCTTGGTCAGCATCGATCCGGAGACGTCTAGCGTGAGGATAATGTCGATCCCACTGGCCTCGATCTTAGTAAGACTCTTGCCGAGCTGCGGACGCGCTAGCGCAATCACAAACACCGCAATCGAAGCCAGCACTAGTGACCGCAGAATTTTCCCTGCACGCGCAGCGCTTTGTTTTCCGATGGCCCGAAGGCTTGCTGTGGATGAAAAAGTCAGCGCAGCGGCTGGGCCGCGTTTTCCACGCAAATACGCGAGCAACGGAACCGCCAAGAGCAGCAGGAGCAGCCACGGATGTGCGAAGGTCAACGCGCTATTTCCTGTGAACCAATCAAACATGGTTGACCTCCTTTCACAAAGCGGATCGCTTCCTCAAGTAACAATTCACTGTCTGAAGTTGTTGCCTCGTACCTTGCAAATTTGATCAGGTCGCAGCGGTTCAAGAAATCTTCGAGCAGCGACTTTTCGTCTTCGGAGAACGGCGATGAACCTCTGAGCCCGTTCAGAAACTCGACAGAGGTTTGCCGGGTGACTGGCAACCCGAACTGTTCCGTCACGTAGCGCCTGAGAATGTCGGACACACGGATGCTGAAGCGATATGGATTAATCGCTGTGATCTGCGTCCGTACTTGCTCAAGCAATGCCAGTGCACGCTCGCGCGGTGGCTGAGGCGGCGTTGGACGCCGAAAAGATTTCGCAACAAACCACACAATCAGACCGATCGCAGTGAGCAAGACGAACATTCCCAGAAAAATCAGCCACGGCGAAATCAGCGAATAATCGACCGGCGGCGCAATATCGTGAAACTCCTCAGTCAACAGCAAAGGAGTAATGGAGTAGTGGAGTAACGGAGTAGTGGCAGGCGAATTCATTTCATTACTCCATCACTCCATTGCTCCACCGCTTCTGCGACCCCCCTCATCGAACACGAATGCGGCGCTCGCGTTGTTTGAAAAAGGAGCGCAGCTGCGGCAGATAGTCTTTGCCGGTCTGCAGAGCGATCGCATCGATATTATTCCGGCGCAGCACGCGCGAAAGCTCCTGCTCGCGTTCATCCACAAGCCCGCTAAAACGCGCTCGTGTTGTCCGATCAGCCGTGTTGATCTCAATTTGATCGCCTGTCTCAGCGTCTTCCAAAGTGATGATGCCGATATTTGGCAATACCCGTTCTCGTTCATCGTGGATATGGATGGCCACGAAATCGTGCCGCCGGCCACTCACTGCCAGCGCTCGCGAAAAATCGGGCGCCTGAAAATCCGAAATGAAGAAAACCACGGCGCGTCGTGTGACAATTTTATTCAGATAGTCGAGGGCCAGCGCCGGCTCTGTGCCGCGTCCCTTTGGTTCGAAAAACAAAATCTCCCGGATAAGTCGTAGCGTATGGGAGCGGCCTTTCTTTGGAGGAATAAAAAGCTCAACGCGATCGGTGAAGAGGATGAGCCCGACCTTGTCATTGTTCCTGATTGCGCTGAAAGCGAGCAAACACGCGACTTCCGCGGCCAATTCCCGTTTTGATTGCGTTGTGCTCCCAAAGTTTCCCGATGCGCTGACATCCACGACCAGCATTACCGTAAGCTCACGTTCTTCTGTAAATTTTTTCACAAACGCGTTGCCCATCCGCGCCGTGACGTTCCAGTCGATCGCGCGAATCTCGTCGCCTGGCTGATACTCGCGTACGTCTTCAAAATTCATTCCTCGGCCTTTGAAGACACTGTGGTAATCGCCGGCGAATGCGGTCTCGACGAGGCCGCGTGTCTTAATTTCGAGCGCGCGAATTTTTTTAAGAATTTCCGCTGGGGTTCTTGCATGCTCGTCATCCCGAGCGGGGCGAAGCGGAGTCGAGGGATCCCGTTGCAGTAGCTTAAGCTTCATTTGACGGCCCACATTTCAGCGATCAGGTCACGCCCTTCGGGTTTTGATCTCGCGATTAGCGCCTCCTTTTTACTTCGTCGCCAGCGCTTCAGCTGTTTTTCTCGCGCAATGGCACTTCGCGGATCAGAAAAGGCTTCGAAGTGGATCAATTTATTCGTGTTGTATTGCCGTGCAAAGTGGCTGCGGCGACTTACGCCGTGCTCCCAAAGACGCCTTCCCAAGTCGTTTGTGATTCCGATGTACAAGACCGTGTTTCTTTGGTTCGTTAGAATGTAGACGAAATAATTCTGATGCCGCATCGCTAACTTTTCGGATTCACCACGGGATCCCTCGACTCCGCTCGGGATGACAGGAAGAACATCACGGCACAGGCAGCCCCGCGAATATCCTTTCAATAATCGTCTCGCTGGTAACTGCCTCCGCTTCGGCTTCGTAACTGACGATGATGCGATGTCGTAGCACGTCAGGGCCGATGCTCTTTACGTCCTGGGGGGTGACGTAACCGCGGCCGTTCAGAAACGCATGGGCCCGAGCGCCGAGTGCAAGATAAATCGTCGCACGTGGTGAAGCTCCGTAACGAATGAGTCCTTCGAGTCGCAGATTGTAGGCTGCGGGCTCGCGCGTTGCCCAGACGACGTCCACAATGTAGTCCTTCACGCGCTCATCGATATAAATGCTGTTAACCACGTCGCGGGACGCGATGATTTGTTTCGGATCAACCACCGGATCGACTCGCAAATCGGGCGCCGACGTTGCCATCAGATCGAGAATGTTTCGCTCCTCAGATTTTTGCGGATAGCCAATATTTAGTTTGAACATGAAACGGTCGAGCTGCGCTTCCGGAAGTTGATAAGTTCCTTCCTGTTCAATCGGATTCTGAGTTGCCAAAACCAGAAACGGATCGGAGAGCGGATAGGTTTGCTCGCCGATGGTGACTTGCCTCTCCTGCATCGCCTCAAGCAACGCACTCTGTACCTTGGCCGGTGCGCGATTTATTTCGTCGGCCAGGATTAGATTTGAAAAGATCGGGCCGAGCTTGGTAGTGAACTCCCCTGTCCGCGGATTGTAAATGAGGGTGCCGATTAGATCCGCAGGCAAAAGGTCTGGGGTAAATTGCAACCTTTGGAAACCCGTCTGGATGCAGGCGGCCATTGTTTTCACTGTCAGCGTCTTGGCCAGCCCGGGGACGCCCTCGAGCAGGAGATGACCATTCGCGAGCAGCCCGAGTAAGAGGCGATCCACCAAATATTTCTGGCCTATGACAACGTGACCGACCTGCTGGCGGAGTCCTGGAATCCATTGGCCCAGCTCCCGAACTTCCTGTGTAATTTCCTGCGTCGATTTCATACGGTCTCGTCAGACAGGTAAGGCAGGGGGAATGTTCGATCAAACGTGCCGCAACCTGCTGACTTTCTGTTCATTTCACTCGCGAATCCAATGCCTCCTTCCGGTCTTCGCGCGTGAGCGCAGCGCCAGAATGATGCTAAACGTTTAGATCGCAATGTTGGTTTTCAAGTCGTGGCATCGAGCAATTTGGATCATCGCATTTACCGGCGCGGCTATGTCGATCCTGGCTTGGTTCGCATGGAATGATCCAGTAATCAATTTCTTGAGGTACGATAGACGGGCGGAGTGGATCGTCTTTCCTGCGGCGGTAGACGCGCACGCGCATTGGTTTGCCAGCCTCGATGCGACATTCCGGCGCGAGTTTGATTTAGCGGGCCAGCCCTCGGCGGCGGCGTTGGGTATTCGCGCAATGCGCCGCGCCGAAGTGAAGATCAACGGCAACCCGGTTCGTTTCCCCCTGAACGGTGGTTGGAAAGAGATCATCAGCATCGATGTTGCCAAGCAATTACATGCCGGCACAAACGCGATCGAAGCGCGCGTTTTCAACCATAGTGGTCCGCCGGCGCTGTGGCTCAATTTGATCGCGGATCACCTAAGCTTGGGCAGCGATGAAAGTTGGGATGCATCGTTTGCCGGTTCTTCATGGCGTCACGCCGCATTGGCCGCAGCGGCGAAGACTCCCAAGCCCGGTAATTCCATTGCTGGCGGTGAAGGCACGTTTGAGGCTTTAAGAAAAATTTGGACTTTCTGGATGATTCTCATTGCAATCGCTTCTGTAGCCACGCTTATTTGGAACCTCAGCCTTAAGAATTCCACGGCACGATGGCTGGAAAAAACGCTCCTGCTCGTCGTTGCTGGCCTCTGGTTGCTGTTATTCTGGAATAATTCGCGGCTGTTGCCGTTTCACGCGGGCTTCGACGCAAAGGAGCATCTCAAGTACGTCAACTACATCGAGGAACATCGAGCATTACCATTGCCGAATGAAGGCTGGGAAATGTATCAGCCGCCGCTCTATTACTTGATCGCCGCGGCGGGCCTTTCAGCGTGCAACCTGTCGATTAACGATCCCACGTCGATTTTAGTGCTGCGCTTGATCGGCGCATTCTTGGGCATCGCCCAATTCGTCTTTGTTTTTCTTGGTTTACGGCTCTTGTTTTCCGGGCGAACCGCGTTCGTCGGACTTTTGCTGGCGGCATTTCTACCGATGCATTTGTATCTCGCGCACTACGTGACGAACGAAATACTGGCAGCCGCTCTGGCCACAGCGACGCTATATTTATGTTTGCGCCTGCTGAAGAGCGATACGCCACGCGCGTCGCAATTTGCCTGGCTCGGATTGGCGCTTGGCGCAGCGATGCTGGCGAAGGCGACCGCTATTTTGCTACTGCCAGTCGTAATTGTTGCGATCTCCGGCAAGTTCGCTTACGCGCGAGCGCCACTGGCAATCTCGTTGCGTAACCTCGGGCTACTGCTTGCAATTTGTTTTACCGTGTGCGGCTGGCATTACGCCCGCATCTGGCTGAGGTTCGGCACGCCGCTCCTTGGCAACTGGGATGTAGTCAGTGGGTTCACATGGTGGCAGGACCCCGGTTATCACACTGCGACTGATTACCTCCGTTTCGGCCGATCGTTGGTGCATCCACTCTTCAGCGGTTTCGCCGGATTTGCTGACGGAATCTATTCTACGCTATGGGGTGACGCATTGTGCGGCGGCGCGTCGAGCTTGACCCTGGCCTGGAACCGGCAGCCAATGGTAGCCGGTTATTTGTGGGCGCTGATTCCCACGGCGCTGATTCTCACAGGCGCGGTCGCCGCGATCGTTCGGTTCATTCGAAAACCCTCCAGCGAATTGTTCGTATTACTTGGTTTCTGCGCAGTACTTGTACTCGGCTTGATTTTCATGACCCTCAAAGTTCCTTCCTACGCACAAGCAAAAGCGTTCTACGGGTTGTCGGCTCTCACCCCGCTTTGTTTCTTCGGCGCGCTGGGATGGGAAACGCTGACACGCGGCAGTAGGCGTCTGCGATTTGTTCTTGGGATGCTCATCCTGGTTTGGGCGATGAATAGTTTCGCCACGTACTGGATTGTTCCTTCGGTGGCGCAACATTTGTACGCCGCAAAAGCTTTAGGCATTCAGGGGAAGATCGACCACGCCGCCGCCGAAGCGCTTAAGGCTGTACAAACAGATCCCTCGAATGCAACCGCACGAGGCTTTCACGCGTTGAGCTTGAGCGAGCTGGGCCGGGACGAGGAAGCCATAAAGGAAGCCGAGCGCGCGGTTGAACTGAATCCGGGCGATTCTGCTGCCCACTTGAGTCTGGCTCTTTCAGTAAAACGTAGCGATCCGGAACGCGCAATCGCGGAAGCTCGCCGTGCAATCGAGTTCGGTCCTGAGAATTCTTCGGCCTACCAATTCCTGATGAATTGTCTTGTCGAATTGCACCGCTACACCGAAGCGAGCGATCTCGGACGCGAATGGCTGGCTGTCATGCTATATGACGCCGCTGCTCATTCCGCTATAGGTGTGGCGATGGCCGAAAGCCGTGATCTCACATCGGCAGCGCAGCATTTCGGTTACGTGATGATGTTGCGACCAGAAGTTGAACAAGCCCACGCACAACTGCGCCAGATTCTTTTGTCGCTGGCCAGCGAACAGGATGGATTGCAGCGATTGCGCGACATCGCCGCAAATGCCCCAGACTCACCACGAATGCTGGATGAAATCGCGTGGTTGCTTGCGACGTATCCCGATTCAAAATCGCGCGATGGTACCGAGGCAGTTCGCCTGGCCGAGCATGCTTGCGACCTGACTGAGCGCAAAATTCCGGCTCTTCTCGATACGCTGGCTGCGGCTTATGCCGAGGCGGGAGATTTTCCGCGCGCAATTTCCGCGGCCGAAGACGCGCTCAATCGCGCCCGCTCCTCTGGCGACAATGACGCAGTCAAGTTGAGCGAAAATATTCTCGCCTCACTTCGTGACAATTCTCCCTATCGCCAGGAGCCAGAGTAACAGCTTATTTTGCTCGTAGGCGTGATGCTGCCGTCGCACTCTTCGCACGGGGACGTAGCGTCAGAATGATCGGCAACCCAGGAAAAGGCTGCGCGTCGCGAATGCGAGATTCGAGGTAGCGCTTGTACGTTTGGCTCAACAGACGTGGATCATTCACGAAAAGCACGACTTCCGGAGGCTGAAGCTGTTGATCTTCTTCCCCTTTCGATTGGGCAGAATAAAAGAGTTTGAGACGCCGCGCCCTTATGGTCGGTGGTGGGTTCGCTTCAAATGCCTGTCGCAGTAATCGGTTTAGAACTCCAGTGCCGACATGCTCCCGCGCAGCGCGTTGGATCTTTTCGATCAACCCAAACAATTTGCTGACGTGCTCTTCAGTTAACGACGACGTAATTAGAACTGGCGCATAATCCAGAAAGAAAATTCGCTGGCGCGCAGTCTCCACGAGTTTTGTGATGGTCTGCTTTTGATTACGGTTTGGTTTAACCAGGTCCCATTTGTTCAAAACGATGATGGCCGGCTTTTGCGCAGCCTGAATCAATCCAGCGATTCGTTTGTCCTGCGCGGTTACGCCCGCCGTGAGATCGACCATGAGAACGCAAATGTCGGCGCGGCGGATACTTCGTTCCGCGCGCATCGCACTGAAGATCTCAACCGAAGTGGATTGCTTGCCGCGTCTGCGGATTCCCGCCGTGTCGATGAAAACGAACGCGCGCCCGCCGCGTTGATAAAGAACGTCAACGGCATCACGCGTGGTTCCTGGCAATTCACTCACAATAGCGCGTTCGGTGCGCACGATGGAATTGATCAGTGAAGACTTTCCCACGTTTGGTCGGCCGAGGATCGCCACCGCGAGTGACTCGGGACTCGTGGATCGTGAATCAACAACGGGGGAGGGGAGAAGTCGATCGATCGCATCTAGCAGATCCAAGATCCCGCGACCATGTTCGGCACTGATCAAAACATTCGATCTGAAGCCTAACGAATCGAACTCTGGTGCAAGCGACTCATGTTTGTCATCGTCGATTTTGTTGATTACCAGGACCACGGGCTTTTGAGATTTGCGCAGCACGCGCGCAAGCTCTTCGTCGATCGGCGACAAACCTTCCTTTGCATCGACGACGAAAAGCAAAAGATCGCTGTCGCGAAACGCGTCCTCGGCGGCGCGGCGAACCTGCCCGGTCAGTTCCGCTTCACCCGCGCCAAAAATCCCGCCGGTGTCCCAAAGAACAAAAGGCCGTGTGCCACTCGCGCAAACCGCGGAAATCCTGTCGCGCGTAATTCCAGGCTGATCGTGAACGATGGCAACTTTTCGCCGGATCAGACGATTGAATAGGGCAGATTTGCCCACGTTTGGCCGGCCCACGATGGCAACGGCGGGAAGCTTGTTCGCAGCGTCGTTCATCATGCGGAAACGTCGATCTCACTGTTTTGTCGCATGCGCGTGGCCTTCGGCTTGCAACTGGCGCACCCCGTCGGTGACGTAAACGATTCCTGAGATGAATGTGAACACGCCGGCTGCGATAACTACATAGAGCAGCGGAATAACTTTAAGCTGCAGCATCACCCATCCAATCGCGATCATCTGCAAGACGGTCGCCACTTTTCCGGTCCAATTTGGTTTCACCTGCACTTTGCCATTGAGCAAATAAAGGACGATTGCGCCCACGAGGATTACGACGTCACGCGAGATGACGAGAACGGGAAACCACGCCGGGAACCTCCCATAATCAGGATCAATGTCGCTCCAATTGCTGATGCTCAGCGTAATGATGCCGCTTAAAAGCAGGCCTTTATCTGCGAGCGGATCGAGAATGACTCCCAGCGAACTCCTCTGGTTGTAATGGCGCGCAACGTAGCCGTCCAAACCATCACTGACGGCAGCGAGCACGAAAATGGCAATTGCAGTATAACGCATCCACTCAAGCGGCGTGCCATGGTGGATGCTTTCGCCATAGTAGATCGCCATCGTAACAAAAACCGGGATCATCAAAATCCGGACGACGGTGATCTTGTTGGCCGTGGTCATAACGTGGATGAGCGCAGACAATTGTAGGGCGATTGAATCGCTCGCGCCAGCGAGCTCACCTTTCGGGCTGCCCGTCTATGTAGTTGGACGCCAGCCGGCTCCATTCCGCGAAACGCCAATTCCTCATTGGCGCCGGACAAAGCCGACTTACAATCAATCCGCCGTTACTTGCGCACAGTCGATGGAATCTCGAACGAGGCGATTTACGCCGCAGCGGCTGCCGCGTGTCGGCCTTCGGCAAACTCTTCGATCATCTTTCTATTGAATGCCGCGATGTCGTCAGGTTTGCGACTGGAAACCACTCCGTTGTCCACGACGACTTCCTCATCGACCCACTTTGCGCCTGCGTTACGCATATCGACCTGAATTGCTGGCCATGAAGTCATCTTTCTGCCGCGAACAACATCCGCGCTGATCAGGACCTGCGGTCCATACATATGACCGCCACCGGTTTGTGCTCCCGGAAAAAATGCTGCGCAAACTCAAGTGCGTTTTGATCTGAACGCAGTACATCCGGATTGAACAAACCGCCCGGAACCATGAGGGCGTCAAACTCGTTCGGTCTCGCATCTTTAACTCGCAGATCCACATCAAATTTGTCGCCTTTGTCCGCATGATTCATCCCTTGGATTTTGCCAGGCTTAAGAGAAACGATCTTGGTTTCTGCACCTGCTTCGTCGAGTGCCTCACGTGGTTTTGTCGTTTCCACCTGTTCAAAGCCATCCGCCACAAGAATGGCCACCTTCTTCCCATCGAGTTTTCGTGCCATAAGATATACCTCCCCTTTGTTAATTGATTTGGCCATGAGAAATTGGCCGTACTAATGCTACGAAGCGCCCCCGCTGGTTGGATGGGGTTGCGAACGTTCCCAGCTTTTGGGCAGCGGATTTCTCGGCAATCCTCCCAAGCGCCAGTTAAGCCGAAACTGCGTGTTTCTCTGCTGTCGGAATTTTAAATCCTTCGATCTGTTTCTTAGTTTCGTTCGCGAAGCTGGCTGCGCCGGCCCCGTTTACCACACGATGATCGAACGTAAGCGAAAGCGTGATGACTTCCGCGCTTTCGTTTTTCTTCCCATTTGGAATCAACTCGCGATGCGCGGTGCCGACGAAAAGCGTGCCTACTGATGGCGGCACAACGATGGGCGCGCCGGCCTTTACCCCAAATGCGCCCAGACTGGTTATCACAACCGGGGCGTTCATCGCGTCAACACGGCCGCCGCGCGTAGCATCGATTGTTTCGTTGTAAGTCTTTACGAATTCCGGCCAGGTCTTCTTGTTCGCATCAACAATTACCGCTGTTGCCAGGCGATCGCTTTCCAGCGTTACCGCAATACCCAGATCGAAATTTTCGTTCTCGACGATATGCTCGTCTTCCAAAATGAGGCGACGGAAAGGTGGATGTTTTTCCATGGCTCGCACCACTGCCCACGCGATCATCACGGAAGGAGAAGGGGCATCTTTCCCATTTTTCCTTTTCGCCGCATCGCGCGCCTTGCGAATTGCGTCCCATTGCGCATCGATCTGCAGGTTGGCAGGGATCACCTGAAGGAGCTTGCGTGTGATCGTTGGTGAGAGCGCAGGTTCGACTTTGTAGTGACGCCGGTCCTCAGGCGCAACCTCTGGTTGTTTGCGGCTGGGGCCCGCTGCCTCTACAGTTCCTGCCGTTTCCTCAGCCGCTTCTTGAAACTGGTCAGCAAACGATGCTTCGGCGGTTATGATCGTGCCAAGCTCCTGACCGATCTCGACCGTGTCGCCTACCTTTGTTTTCCATTCACCCATCACGCCGGCAAAGGACGACTGAATGGGATAAACGGCTTTATCGGTCTCCACTTCGCAGAGCTCATCATCGAGCGCGATGGTGTCGCCGGGATTTTTCAAAAGCGAAACGACTTTTGCATTGCGAATCCCTTCGCCCATGACTGGGACTGTGATGCTTTGTATCCGCTGCTTGCTGGTTTTCGCTGCAGCCCCGGGCGCTGACCTCGGCGCCTCGAGTACTGGCTCTGAAATCGGGGTGCCGCGGTCAATGCCCGCGGCTACAACTGCGCGTTCCTGTTTTGTCGCAACAGAGCGCTGAATTGCGGAGACGATCCGCTCGACGTCTGGTAACGCCGCGTACTCATAAATCGGGTTGTAACCGATCATGACGTTTGCCTTACTCACAAGAACCGGCGGGCTGATCATTTCGTTCCATAGCTCGGGTGCGGTCGCGATGTGAGAAATCAACATCTGACCGACACTACAGTTTTCGGTGTCCTCCTGAACCACGACCAGCCGGTGAGTCTTGCGCACGGACTCCTCGATTGCCGATTTGTCCCACGGAATGATGGAACGCAGATCAATCAGCTCGATGCTGATCCTATTATCGATTTTATCTAAAGCCTCGAGCGATTTTTCGACGGTGTTGCCCCAAGCAACCAGCGTGACATCGAAGCCATCGCGTAACTTGCGCGCTTCGCCCAACGGAACCGCGCGAATTGGTTCCGCATATTCGTGTTCCGCCCAAAGGAGATGTTTCGGTATCAGAAACATGACCGGATCCTCGCCATGCATCGCTGTCCATAGCAATCCGGCGGCATCAGCTGGTGTACTTGGGATTACAATGTTCAGACCGGGATAATGAGCGAGCGCTGATTCGTTCGCCTGGCTGTGCCACAAGCTTCCGCCAGGCAGATAAGCTCCATATGGCGCATAAATCACCGCCGGGCATTTCCAATTGCCGAACGATCGCCAGCGCAAATTCGAGATATTTGTGACGAGCTGATTGAATCCCGGATAAATGAAATCGATAAATTGCAGTTCGAAAACCGGGCGTTTACCGTACGCCGCCAGGCCGCAGGCGACTCCGAGAATCGTCGATTCGGCAAGAGGCGAATTGAACACTTGTTTTGGAAACTCGGTTGAAAGCTTTTGTGTGAGACGGAACACACCACCCTTCGGATCTTCAATGTCTTCGCCGAACAGGATGCGTCGCGAATCCTCCTCCAGACCGACTCGCAATGTTTTATTCACGGTATCGCCAATGCGATATTTTCCGGGCGGGAGAATCTCCTTGTTAAGTTTTGGAGGTGATTCGCTAAGGTTGCCAAGTAACTCGTTAGGCGATGGATCCTCGGCTTTTTCCGCCTCCGCGTACTCGCGGCGAATGCGCTCTTTAACCTCATTGTAGAGCTTCGCGAACTCCTCGGCAGTAATCACGCCTTCTTGGATCAGTTGATCTTTCCAGCACTTGAGGGGGTCTGATTTTTCCAGCGCCTGCAATTCTTCGGCGCTGCGATAAAGTTTCTGATCATCGGAGCTGGTGTGACTGGAAAGCCGCTCCAGCCTGATCCAGAAAAAGAACGGCCCGCTACCCGCGCGAATTTTTTCGAACGCCTCTGCGGTTGCGTCATAAACCTGCTGCACGTCTTGTCCCTTGATTCGGCGCCAGTTGTCAGGTTCGAGAACGTTGAGCGCGAGCGGATTGTTCTTACGCGTCGGCATGCTGATGCCGTAACCGTTGTCTTCCGCAAGGAAGAGCATGGGAAGTTTCTTCTCCTTGGCGAAACAGAGCGCCTCAAAAAAATCTCCCTGGCGCGTCGCAGCATCGCCGACCGTCGTAACAACAAGATTTTTTTGGCCGTCGAGCTGAATGCCCCAGGCCATGCCACACGCAGGAAGTAACTGCGAACCGGTCGGAGTCGGCACGCTCCAGATATGCAAGTCCGCATTGCTGTAATGCGATGGCATCTGCCGGCCGCCGCTTCCGGTATTGCGCTTTGCAAAATATTCGAGGGCAAGCTGACGCGTTGTCATACCGCGCCCGAGAACAAGACCGCGGTCGCGATAATACGGTACGATGTAATCATCCGGTTCCGTTTGGATCGAGATCGCCGCAAGCGCCTCGTGCCCCATTCCGGAAACATGAAAATGTCCTTTGCCCTGACGATTCAGATTCTGTTCCCGCAGATCTGCGTGACGACTCTCCAGGATCGTGGTTAAGAGTCGCAGCATATCTTCCTTGCTCAGCGCAGCCATACGCCATGATCTTACACGGCACTTACAGATCGACAATCACACGGATTTGCTTCGAATAGAAAATGCACACGAAAAGGACAACATCAAAAATGGGTGTGATCGAGCATTACCGCGAACATCTTCCCGTTGCTGAATCGACGCCGATTATCTCCCTGGGCGAGGGGAATACGCCGCTGGTGTTTTGCCCACAATTGAGCAAACGCGTCGGTCGCATGCTTTTCGTGAAGAATGAAGGCGTTAACCCAACGGGCTCGTTTAAGGATCGCGGCGTGACCCTAGCCGTATCGAAGGCGACGGAGCGAGGCGCGACCGCGTTGATTTGTGCTTCTACGGGAAACACTTCGGCGTCAGCAGCGGCCTATGCGGCGCGCGCAGGAATTTCATGCGTCGTGATCTTGCCTGCGGGCAAAATTGCGACGGGAAAATTACTGCAAGCCTTTGCTTACGGAGCGAAAATCGTTGCGATCGATGGCAATTTTGATGACGCACTGCGACTCGTGCGCGAGCTCGGCGAGGCCGGCGATTTTGCCATCGTGAATTCAATTAATCCGGATCGGATCGCCGGCCAGAAGACCGCTGCGTTCGAAATTGTCGACGTCCTCAGTGACGCGCCTGATTTTCATCTGTTGCCCGTCGGCAACGCCGGAAACATCACCGCGTACTGGGCCGGATATCGAGAATATCACGCGCTTGGACGGTCGACGAAGTTGCCAGCGATGATTGGCTTTCAAGCCGCAGGCGCTGCTCCAATTTTTTACAATCGCGTCGTCGAACAACCCGAAACGGTTGCGTCGGCGATTCGCATTGGCAATCCGGCAAGTTGGAAACAGGCTCGCGCAGCGATCAACGAATCACATGGAGCGATTGATGTTGTCAGCGACCAGGAAATTCTTGCGGCGCAGACCTGGCTGGCGCGGCACGAGGGAATTTTTGTCGAACCGGCAAGTGCGGCCTCCATTGCCGGGCTTTTCAAATGCTGCGATTCGAAAGAGGCAGCATATTCATTTCAGAAGTTCCCAGAACAGAGCCGAATTGTTTGCACCGTCACCGGACACGGACTGAAAGATCCCGATGTGATCATTGCGCAGATGAAGAAATTAAAATCTGTTCCGGCGACTGTGAATGATGTGCGGCGCGCGGTTGGGCTCTAGTTGCTGACGCGTCCTAAGCATTGCGATGTAAACCAAGTCTTAGTTTGTTTTGGAACTTCTTGATCCTGTTCCGTAATCTATTCACGCCATGCGCCTGATCGTTCAAAAATATGGCGGCACCTCCGTCGGAACTCCCGAGCGAATTTGCAACGTGGCCCGCCGAATCCTTGAGACGCAGCGAAAAGGCTGTCGGGTTGTCGCGGTCATCTCCGCGATGGCGGGAGTAACCGATCAGTTAATCAAGCTTGCAAAAACTGTCTCGCCGAACCCGACAGAACGCGAGCTCGATATCTTGCTTGCCACTGGCGAAGGTGCTGCCAGTGCCTTGACTGCAATGGCCGTGAACGCGCTGGGTGGAACAGCTATCTCGCTGACTGGCGCTCAGGCAGGAATCTTGACCGACCACCATCACACCAAGGCGCGCATCGCGAACATCAGTCCGAAGCAGATTCACGAGATGCTGTCGGAGGATTACATCGTAACCGTAGCTGGTTTTCAGGGTCAGACACCGGAAGGAGATACGACCACACTAGGTCGTGGCGGCTCGGACTTAACCGCCATTGCGCTGGCGGGGGCATTGAACGCCGATGCCTGCCAGATCTTTACGGATGTCGATGGTGTGTTCACCTGCGATCCGCGCGTTGTCCTCGACGCGAAAAAAGTTAGCGAGATTGCCTACGACGAGATGCTCGAGATGGCGGGTAGCGGCGCCAAAGTGATGCAGTCGCGTGCGGTAGAGTTTGCTAAGAAATTCGGCGTCGAATTTGAAGTGCGGTCGACCTTTACTAAGAGGCGAGGGACAATTACCAAAGAAGAGACTCCCAGCATGGAAGACGTAATGGTTCGGGGGATCAGTCTCGATCGGCATCAGGCAAAACTCAGCATTGCAGGTGTGCGTGACGAACCGGGAATGGCTGCTCGAATTTTCTCGAATATCGCCGCAGCGCACATCATCGTCGACATGATCGTGCAAAACGCATCGATTGGCGGAACGACCGACGTTTCGTTTACGATTCATGAGGACGAACTGGAAAACGCCCGTACAATCCTGATGCCGGTGATTGGCCAGATTGGCGCGAAGCGATTAAACACCACAGCCGGCGTAGCCAAGCTGAGCGTGGTCGGAATCGGAATGCGGTCGCATTCGGGGGTAGCAGCGCGAATGTTCGAATGCCTGGGGAAAAGCGGGATCAACATCCAGCTGGTTTCCACGTCGGAAATCAAGATTGCAGTCATCATCGATGAGAAAGACGCGGAACGCGCTGCGCAATTGATCCACGCCGAGTTTGGTTTAGCGCGATTGCTGCCTGGTCCCTCTGCGACGCGACCGCTCGCCTGACCGGTTAGGAGTTTCTTTGGCGCGCGGTGAGGCGGCTACAGGACAAGATTGTTGCACAATCGCTCCGCCGCAGCTGGAGCCAACGCCGGCAGTACAGCCGAAACAATGATCGCCGGTCATGATCTTACGATTTTCGAGCGATTCCGGATCGACATCCCACAGAAAAATCGGCGTGCCATTCTTCCACTGCATCCCAAGCTGTTGGTTAAAATCGCAATCATAAACTTCACCGCGCCATCCCACGCTGATGGTGTTGCGGCACATCAATCCGCTAATCGTTGCTGGATTAAACGCGTCAATGAGCAGTTGTATGTATTCCTCCAGTTTACCGTTATGCCGCAGATAACTCGCAAAGCGGCCAATCGGCAGATTTGTGATCGTAAAGAGTTTGTTAAACAAAATGCCGAAATGCGCGTCTAGCTCGCGCTTGAAATCGGCCTCCAGTTCCCCTTGTGCCGGTGGCAGAAATGGGCCGACCGGATTGTAAACGAGATGCAACGGTAATTCCGGGTCGTATCCATAGTCTAGCGAATTCAAAAGTTGCAGCGCCTTGATGCTCCCTTCGAAAACGCCATCGCCGCGTTGGGCATTCACATTTTCCGCTGAATAACACGGCATTGAAGCAATGATCTCAACCTTGTTCGTTGCTAGAAATTCGGCGAGATCTTTGTAGCCGGGCTCGAGCAAAATCGTCAGATTACAACGATCGATCAAATGCCGGGGCGGATGCAGCTCTTTCACTCGCTCAATGAAATAGCGAAAATCGGGAACCATCTCCGGCGCACCGCCGGTGAAGTCGACGGTCGGAATATCCGTGCTGGCCAGCCAATCGACGATGTGATCAATGGTCTCACGGGTCATGATTTCCTTGCGCTTCGGTCCGGCGTTCACGTGGCAATGCATGCAGGTGAGATTGCAAAGCTTGCCCACGTTGACCTGAAGAATTTCCGTGCGCGTCCGGCGCAACAACATTGAGTGTTCAGCCAGCCTTTGCGCGAAACGATTCATGCTAAAATCAGCAGCAAGCACCGCCATCGCAGCATTTACCGTTTGCTTCTGTAGTCGCGCTGTAGTCCTGGCCTTTCGTTTCCTTCGGATGCCGCAGTGCGGTGCGCGAACAATCAAACGGCCTGGCTTCGACCAGCGGTATATCGATAATCGGATCCACGAACTCGAAGAGCTCCCGATAGGGCGCTTTCTTGTAGAGATTGTAAGTCTTGTCGCAAACAGCGTAACGCTTGCCGCGCTCCATTCGATGATTGTCGTCGTCGAGCACTTCCTTGAAGGGCCCGCGATAGATCACCGCCTGATTGCGTTCGAAACACTTCCCCTGTTTGCCTTTAAACGCCTCGATAGTCACGGAACGAAACTCGATCCATTGCACTGTGCGCCACGGCTCGGCGTCCCGTTTCAAGATTTGGATTCCATAAAAACCGGCGTGTTCGAACTCTTGAAGAAAGCCGTCTTCGGTAAGAGCGCCGGAAAGGCAGCCGCTCCAAAGCTCCGGATCGCTTTGCATTTCTTCGGGCACTTCTTCATCGGAGACGATATCGCAGATCACTGCGCGCCCGCCTTTTTTTAGGACGCGGAGTATTTCGTCGAAGAGCTGCCGCTTTGATTTGGGCTCCACCAGATTGAGAACACAATTGGAAACGACCACGTCGATCGAATCGTTGGCCACCAGCGGATGTTTGACGCGCAATTCTTCGGCCAATTCATCAGCGGCGAGAAATGAAGCCGCGTTTGCAATCGGATGCTCTTTCAATTGTCGATCTAACAATTCGAGATCAAGCGCGAGGTCCTGGATACGGCCTTTGCGAAATTCCACATTCGCGTAGCCGATACGCTCGGCCACAATTGGCGCATTACGCCGGGCGACCTCGAGCATTTCGTCGGTCATATCGACACCAATCACTTTGCCGCTCGGCCCGACAATTTGTGCAACGATGAAACAGATTTTTCCCGTACCGCTGCCCAGATCGAGAACCATTTCGCCTTCGTGTAGGTAACGCGACGGATCGCCGCAACCGTAATCGCGCTCGATCACTTCTGATGGAATCACTTTGAGATATTCGGAGTCGTAATCGACCGGACAACACAGTTTGTCGGCGCGTTCTCTTGCTCCGGCCGCGTAACGCTGGCGGACAATTCGTTCTTTGCTTTGGGCCTCGATCATCTTAATGCGAAGCTTTAGCAGACCGACTTATTCCTGAAAAGCTTCCAATTTGTCGAGCCACGGAGGGAGGCGTGGGGTCACGGATATTTCGCAATTCCGATCAACCAAATGTTATGGCGTTTGAGAGAAGCAGACAGATTTTGGAATCATTCAAGCGTGAGATAACCGTGTATCGCCGCGTGTTGCGCGATGAACGGACTCCGCCGCGCGCTAAGTTGTTTTTAGGCTTGGCCATTGCTTACGTGTGCATGCCGTTCGACTTGATTCCAGATTTCATCCCGGTAATCGGCCACCTTGATGACGCAATCATTGTCCCTGCTTTAGTGATTATGGCGTTGCGTTCCGTGCCAGCCGACGTGATTTCGGAGCATCGACGGTCGGTCAACTGCAAAGAAGCCGAGAGCAGGAAAAAGGACGAGAGCATCACGAGCTGAACGTCACCTTATTACACGTCTGCGGTTTTCTTGAGAGCGTCCCGCGCGATTTTCGTTACCCAGATTGTCACGACGATCGTGGCGGCGAGGCCGACTCCGAGAAACATCCAATATTGCCAGCCGTGTTTGATTGCCTCGCCACCGGCGGCGGCTGCGACCGAAGCTTTGCTGGCAGTGCCAATGTAAACGTAAAGGAACGTGCCAGGCATCATGCCGATCCAGCTCACAAGCACGTAGGGCCAGAACCTCACACCGGTCAGGCCGTAGAAATAATTGCTAAGATTAAAAGGAATGACCGGACTCAGTCGGAGTAGAAAAATCAGCTTCGCGCCTTGTTTACCGATCGCGTTGTCGATCTTGCGAAACTTGTCGTTTCGCTGCGCGATCGCTTCGATTTTGTCGCGGGCAATGAATCGGGCGACGAGAAAGGCCAAAGCCGCACCGATCGTTGCGCCGCCGGAGACGGCGAGAAAACCTTTCCATAGACCGAACGCGAATCCCGCACCGATAGTGAGAATTGCTCCGGGCGCGAGGAGGACCGTCGCGACTGCATAAACGCCGATGAAGATGAAAATGCCGGCCGTTCCCATTTGGGCGACCCAGTCGTTGAAGGTTCGAAGCCATTGCTGGACCGGCAGAAACTTCATCGCGAGAAAGAGCGCGATCACAATTGTGACCAGCGCAACGATTCGTCCGATCACGCTCTTCGGGACGTCTTGTTTATTGTTACTCATTTGCGCACATGTTTGTAGAGCCACGTGAATATTTTCTTCGCGCGCGGAGTGAGGCGGGTCTTGTTGTATTTGTCGCCGGCCTTGGGCGCGAGTTCCGCGAATGTCGGGTAAGCGTGAATCGTTGATGCAATCGTGCCAAGACCGATGCGAGCCTTCATCGCCAGCACGAACTCATGCAGTAAATCGCCGGCGTGAGGAGCGATAATGGTTGCGCCGAGAATTTTGTCGGAATCTTTGCCCGTGAGGATCTTGGCGAACCCGCCGTCTTCGCTCTCGACCACGGCACGATCAACGTCTTCGAGTGGGACGATAAATAGATCGTAATCGATATTTTGCCGCTGCGCTTCTTTTTCACCGAGACCGACATGCGCAACTTCGGGATCGGTATAAGTGCACCAGGGCACAACCGAATAATCCATTTTCTGCCGCAGAAATTGGAAGGGTACCAGAATGTTCCGCACGGCCACACGCCCCTGTGCATCGGCCATGTGCGTGAACAGGAATGGCCCAATGACATCGCCTACGGCGTATATGTGCCGTTGAGATGTCTGCAAGTAATCGTTGACGTGCACACCCCGCTCGGTGGTGTCAATTCCCACCGATTTGAGATCCAGGCTCCGAAGGTTTGGCGTTCGCCCGGCGGCGACAAGCAGCGCGTCGGCAAAGAAAGTCGGTTCCGCCAGCTGACCCGACTGCCGATCTAGCAATTGGAGCGCGACTTTTCCTGTGTCGCTGGTCGCCACTGAGCGGGCGTCGGCATTCTTGACGACGCGTACACCTTCGTTAATCAAGCGACGCTCAACAAATTCTGCTACGTCTCGATCTTCTCTTGGTAACAGCTGATCGCCACGCTGGAAAATTGTCACATCGACACCCAAACGCCGGAATGTTTGCGCCAGTTCGCATCCGATCGGTCCGCCGCCGAGCACGATCATGTTTTCGGGTTTTCGCTTTAGCTCGTCGAAAATGGTTTCGTTGGTGAAATAGGGAACGCTGTCGATACCTTTAATCTTGGGAACCACAGCGCGGCTGCCGGTCGCGATCACGAAATTTCTGGCACGAAGCCTTTGCCCATTCACTTCCACTTCGTGCGGTAAAACAAATCGGGCTTCGCCGTGAAAGACATCCACGCCTAACGACTCAAATCGTTCCTGGGAATCGTGCGGCGCTATCTTCGCGCGGCGCGCGCGCATTCGCTCGAAGACTTTTTCGAATACAAACTGCGGCTCTGATTGATCCAAGCCCCA
>Ga0137365_10000073_pt1 | contig 46539 bp, 42 predicted proteins | sample SagtaG_9_FD_104799 | JGI IMG/M metagenome (GOLD analysis project Ga0137365, IMG submission 104799) | Vadose zone soil microbial communities from Sagehorn Ranch, Mendocino, California, USA - Sage1_L_40_16 metaG | ecosystem: Environmental > Terrestrial > Soil > Vadose zone | place: USA...
GTGCAAGATAGACGGCGCCAGGACGTTCTGTCTGCGCAAGCTTGAAGGCCTTCCTAACCATCTCCGGCACAGCTTCCGGTCTCGGGATCAGCTCAGCCCACTTCGTGACGGGCTTGAACATGCCGACGAGATCGATTATCTGGTGGGATTCTTTGTAGATCCGGTTCAAGCCCCCTTGCGCGGTGATGGCGACTAGCGGGACGCTGTCGGTGTTGGCGTCCGCTGTTCCCAGTAAGAGGTTGATGGCTCCGGGTCCCAGGGTCCCTATGCAGACACCTGCTTGATCGGTCAGACGACCATAGATGTCGGCCATGAACGACGCAGCTTGTTCGTGACGGACAAGAACGAAGTGGATAGACGATTTGTCTAGCGCGTCAATGACATGTATGTTCTCCTCGCCAGGGATACCAAAAGCGTACTTGACACCCTCATTCTCTAAGCATTGAACGAGAAGTTGAGCGGCAGTAATCGGCACTTGTTTCGTACCCTCCCTTTTCGGAGGCGAAAAGTCTTCCATCCAGGTTCTTGGACTCCCTCTAACAAAGTACCCGGCTCGATTCCATTTCTATTTAACGTGAAATCTCCAAAGGCTCTTCGAGCAGGGCTCGAATCGTCCTACGATCGTTCAAGCGCTAGCCGCGCAGGCTCCTTTGTCAGTTGATGGTCCTGCCAGCTGTTTATCGTTCTTCTTCCTTGTCTGAACTCGGAGAATCGAATGGATCAACGTAGCCCTATACCCACTTGCCAAGAAGCTTCTTACAGTCAGCGCAGAGACCGTGCTTGGGGGTAGCTGTTGGCTTTCCGCATCTGCGACATTTTTGGGGTGTGGGACGTCTCTTCGCAACCTTCATTCGAAAATAAGGACTGGTATATCCCTGAGGTTTTACTGCGTAGTTTCGGGGCCTCGCCAAAACATACACCCCTTGAGTTCTCAGAGTTCGAGTATTGCTTCAAGGTTTCGATGGTGGTGGGGCCTGGGTCTTCGTGAAATCAAAACAATCAGACATGTCATCGGCCTGCGAGTCCCGCTGGTTCAAACTGGGCAAGCCGAACAAGGATTCGCAAAACTTCACCAGGCTGACATGCGAGTGCAAATTCTTCGAAATGTAACCGCTTTTCGCATATGGGCCAAGTACCAGGCATGGGACTCGTGATCCGTACCGGAACTGCGTCCCTTTGTACGATGGCTGTGGAGTCGCAAGCTTCCACGTCTCGACAATAGGTGGGTTAACGTGGTCGTACCATCCGCCCCAGTCATCCCAAGTTATGAAAATAGCACTTTTACCCCAGAGTCCTCCCTTCACAATGGCATTCACCTGGTCCACGGTCCACTGCATACCCGTCGTCACGTTTCCCATCGGACCCTTCCCCGGGTCCGGAGGATGCTCGTCAAACTGACTCGTGGCATAGACCCATGAGACGTTCGGCAGTTTTCCTGCGGCCGCATCTTTGGCGAACTGGTCGGAGGTGAACTTGTTTCTCCCCCCAACACCGCTCAAATATTGAAACGCGTACCCACCATAGTTTCCCCAGCTCAGCTTGTGCGACTCGATGCTCAGGGGAAGCGATGAAGGGATTCTGGACGGGTCTCCGGGGTGAGGGTTGTCAATGAAGGGAGAATCGGCAGCTAATACCATCAAGTGGTTCGGCGTGGACGGACCCGCAACATCCGTGAAATACTGGTCACACAGGGTAAACTTTCTCGCATAGGCAAAGTATGCTGGAATGTCAGCCTCAACGAACTGTTGTCGGACCGAAGTCGTCTGACGAGACAGCCAAGCGCTATGCCGGTGATCCGGGTCCCGTGGGGGTGGATTAGGAGACCTCGGCAGAGTCATCCCGTTAACTCCTGGAAAAGTGCCAAAGTAATTGTCGAAGGTGTGGTTCTCCTTGAAAACAATCACCAGGTGATCGATCTTCCCCGAGCCTATGGTACCGAGCGATCGCTTCGCCGCAGACATGTGAAGCAGAGGACGCTCCGAGAAATCGGTTTTATGTCTACCTCAGATGACACGATCATTGGTACTTGACTATGCCGCTGAATCTCAGCGACTTCGTGACGTGTGAATGCCATTCTTGGGCAGAAATATGGCTTTGAATCCTTCCAGCCATGCTCGTCTAGCATCTTCGACCGGCAGCCCGGTAGCAATTATTGTCTCAATACCGTTCCACAAGGCAATCAGGGCGTAGGTTATGGACCTCAAGTCCAAGTCTTTATCGATAAACTCCCTCTTTCGTCCTTCCTCCAAGTAGTTCATCAGAGTCGCGACGTACTCGTCCTGAGTCTTCTTGAGGACCCTTCGAAGGCCGGGGTTGTGTGAGGCCTCTGAGAATATTTCGAAGCTTAGTCCCGAGCTCGATCCGTAGCGCCTTAACATCTTGTCAAAGAATTCGCCAGCGCTCTCTAGCGGCTTCTTGTTCTCGCCGAAGGTGGAGTATAGGATCTCTTTGAAAGCTAAGGGTTCTGCTCGGCAGATTTCTTCGAACAGTTCTTCTTTGCTGGGGAAATAGAGGTAAAGCGCTCCCTTGCTGACGCCTAGTTTCTTGGCAACGTCATCCATTGTGGCTTGTCGGTATCCCTTTTCGCCAAAGACTTGGTTTGCAGCTGTCAGAATTCGGGTTTTGGCTTCTTCTTTGTATTCTGGGACGACCCGTGGCATCTTTCTACTACAACAAGTGGCGCGTAGTATTTAAAAATGACCGACGCGTTTAAATAATGACCTGGCAGTCAGTTTAACTACGCGATAACATATGCAGAACGAAGACATCTCCGACAAGACAAGAATGAAGGACAAAGTGGTCCTGGTTACCGGAGCTAATTCCGGCATAGGAAGAGCGGCCAGTCTAGCTCTCGCCAAGGAGGGCGCTACCGTAGTCATGGTCGCGCGTGATAAGGAGAGGGGCGAAGCTGCAAGATCGGAAACGATCAGAGAATCGCAGAACGCTTCAGTTGATCTCTTACTCGCCGACTTATCGTCTCTTGAGTCGGTGCATCAGCTCGCGACAGAATTCCAGAGAAAATATTCTAAATTACACGTGCTGATCAATAATGCTGGACTATTCAACCAACGACGTCACGTCACAATGGACGGTTACGAGAATACTTTCGCCACAAACTATCTTGCTCCCTTCCTCTTGACGAACCTCCAGTTGGACCTGCTTAAGGCCAGCGCTCCGAGTCGAATTATCAACGTGTCATCTGTCGGACACTACAGTGGGCACATCAATTTTGACGATCTCAACCTGGAGAAGGAGTATGGTGGATGGAAAGCCTACGGACAATCGAAACTCGCCCTCGTCCTCTTCACCCATGAACTCGCCAAGAAACTCCAAGGAACCAGTGTAACAGTCAATGCGGTACACCCTGGAACTGTTGCGACAAATATCTGGAGTAGACCTCTCGGCCCAGTAGGCTTCATCATGGCCCTGCCGAAACTGTTCATGACAACTCCTAGGCAAGGTGCAGAGACAATTGTCTATCTCGCTTCCTCACCTGACGCCAAAGATCTCAACGGAGAATACCTGGAGAAGCTGAAAGTGAAGAAATCTTCAGACGAATCCTATAACGAAGAGATCGCCCAAAGACTGTGGGACGTTAGCGCAAAACTGACGGGTCTTTTGTAGGCTGTTCTATTGATGAATGTAGATCTCTTGACTCAGTTGGACGTAATCACATTATGTGACTACGAAATGTGCCCGACCATTAAAAGCAACAACGCGATCAATACGATAACCGTGGTGAAATCTGATGGAATGTTGCACTCGATCGAAGCCAGGAGAAATCACGGCGACGATAATCATTACGAACTTCTTGAGAATCGCACGGTAGGGGTCCTACTGCTATGAGCGACAACCTGCCAGCACCTCTGCCGGGACAATCCGACAGGGTTGTGCAGGTCGACAAGCTCTCCAAGAAGTATGGCGAGAACATAGCCGTTAACGACATATCGTTCAACCTCACTAAAGGTGAAGTCTTCGCCTTCCTAGGCCCCAACGGCGCCGGAAAGACGACGACGGTGGAGATCCTAGAATGTCTCCGAAACCCTACTGGGGGCCAAGCCCGGGTCCTGGGCTACGATGTAAGCAAGCGTTCCGACCAGGCAGAGATCCGAAAACGAATAGGCGTCTTACCCCAAGACTTCAACGCTATCGACCGACTCACCGTTCGTGAGAACATCAACTACTTCGGGGCGATGTTCAAACACCAACTCGACGCCGACACACTCATCGAGTTAGTTGACCTGAAAGATAAGCGGGACGAACAATTCAAGAAACTATCAGGCGGCCTCAAACAAAGAGTTGGACTTGCAGTTTCTCTAGTAAACGACCCTGATGTTGTTTTCCTTGACGAACACACGACCGGCTTGGACCCTAGAGCTCGCAGAGATGTCTGGGGTGTCATAGAACGGTTGAAGAAGCAGGGAAAAACAGTCTTTCTAACAACGCATTACATGGATGAGGCGGAATACCTGGCCGACATCGTATCAATTATCGACCATGGACAGATAATCGCATCGGGAACGCCTGACGAGCTGATAGACGCCCATGGTGGAAAAAAGACACTTATCATCAGGGACGCTGGAGAAGAAGGGCTCAAACAATTACCGCAGGGTCTACCCAAGGCAGAGCTTAGGAACGCTGGAGACATTGCCATCCCATTGCACAATGGTGAACTCACAAGCATCCTGATGAGCATAGGTCAGAGCCCCTTGCACGACAAGGAGATAGAAGTAAGGCGTCCTACACTGGACGACGTGTTCCTCAATCTTACTGGGCGTAGGGTTTCGGAGGAGGGAAACTAATCATGCGAAGCCGAATCTACACCATAATCAGTGGACACTTCAAGAGCTGGTACCGCAGCAAGAGCAACATATTCTGGACCATAGCCTTCCCACTACTCCTCATCGTCCTCTTTGGAGCAATCTTCGGCAGCGGAAGCACCAAGTTCGACCTGTACCTCCAGAACCAGGATCTTAATGCGAACACGCCAACCCCATACTCGCAGCAGTACATCAGTGTCCTGAACGACACAGGGGCTTTCAACCTCCATACAGTCGCCGCTGGACAAACGGTTCAACAAGCCCTGGACTACGTCAGGAATGATGCTCAGCTTCACAACCGAGGCCAGAGACTGCTAGTCGTTCCGGTAGGTTTTCAGAACGAGTTGATCACGACAAAGAACGCCAATATCAGTCTATACATAGACCAGAGCGACCAGGCCTCCCAATCTCTAAAGGGAATAGTCTTCGCAGCCACCAACTCCTACGCCTCCCACCCACCTCTCTCCAACTCAACGACAAGCATCAACCTCCAGCAACAAAACCTCGTAACTCGAAACATTCGCTACATTGACTTCTTCATCCCTGGGGTCATCGGAATGACCCTTCTCACCACAGGTGTCTTCGGAGCCGTCAACACAAACGGCAGATACCGCGAATTGAAAATCATCAAGAAACTCGCGACCACACCTCTTAGCAAGATCGAATGGATCCTAGGCATGGTTGGCTACCAAATGATTCTAGCCACTATATCACTCGTCGTCATCCTCTTCTTCGGCTATGCCATCTTCGGAGTGACCGCGACCATAGACATCTACACGGTAGGACTGGTAGTTGCGGCCTCCCTCCTCTTTCCAGGTATCGGAATGGTGCTCGCGAACTTCGTAAAGGAAGCAGAGAGCGCAGATGCAGCAGCCAACGCGATAACCTTTCCAATGATGTTCTTGGCTGGAACCTTCTGGCCCCGCGAGACATTGCCCGACATAATGAAGATCATAGCGAACTTCATGCCACTAACATACGTGAACGACGGACTAAGGGACGCGCTGATCTATGCAGAACCTGCCCAAGCCTTGACCAACACCCTCATAGCCCTCGGCTTGGCAGCGTTCTTCATCGTCCTCGGCAGCGTACTCATGAACTGGAAAGAAGAATAGCACCCCGTCCAGCAACTCCACCGCGACAACCTCCGGTCGAGTGGAAATTCTGTTTCTAATGTGGGGCCAGGTTTCCTAGTGCGGCTGTATTCCACACCAACTGTGATGCAAAACAGTCGTAGCCTCAGGTGTATCGGGAATTACACTTGCTACTACTTCGGTTTTACTAGGATGCTGCCGTTTTCAGCCTTGACTTCATAGACTGGCTCTGCCCTCGTGGCGGGACCTCTCTTCACCTGCCCGGTGGTGACGTCAAAATGTGAATGGTGCAGGGGGCACTCCACTTCGTTACCATCAAGAATACCTCTATCCAATGATCCACCGAAATGGGTACAGACATTTCCAATAGCGTAATACCTGCCCTTCAAATTGACAACTAGAACCTGTTGATTGCCGACAGTGACCTTCTTCATCCTGCCCTCAGGGATATCACTGGTCGAAGCTACGCGGATGAAATCAGACAAGGCCTGCTCTCGGCTTTGATAATTTGTTTCTGGTGAGTATTATCTTTTGCTGGTCAGGCGGTTTGATACGCTTCAAAGTTTTTAGGGAGTTAAGAATTGGGAGGCTTGGTCGCTTTCATGAGCCCGTTCAATAATCCGGTTGTCCTCGACCTTCTTGCCAGGTACAGGTCGATCGCAGCGATGACTCATGCTTCGGCCCTATTGGGTTGGGACCTCGAGATCAACATGCCCGAAGCAGGCGCCAGCGCCAGAGGCCAATCCCAATCCGAGATCGAGTTACTTCGTCAGAAGATGACCATTGACCTGACGAATCCTGTCGAGAAGGCTGAGAAACTGAAAGCGCTTAACGACGCCGAAAAGGGCGTTGTCCGGGTTGTTAAGAGAGAACTCAATTACTACCGGAAAGTCCCGCCGAAACTCGTTGAAGAATTACAGAAAGCCACGATCGACTCGAATATCCCGTGGAGAGAAGCGAGAAAGAAATCCGACTTCAGCATATTCAAGCCCCATTTGGAAAAAATAACTGAGTTGAAACGGGAAGAAGCGAACCATCTTAACCCGTCAGGAAACCCATACAACGCGCTTCTGGATCTGTCTGAGGAAGGACTGACTACCGCTGATCTTGACAAGATCTTTTCCGAACTTGTCCCGCAACTCAAGAAAATCCTAGCCAAGACTCTCTCCCAAGGAGTATTTCCCGAGAAACATCCATTGGAGGATGTAGATTATGATGTTAACTCGTTGAAACAGGTCAACGAGAAGATTCTTCGATTGTTAGGAATGCCGGACAATAGGTTCCGGCAGGATGTTTCCACTCATCCGTTCGCGATCAGGATAGGGAGCGATGATGTGAGAATAACCACGAGGTATGAACCGAAGAATTTCAAAGCGTCAATGTTCGGGCTCATGCACGAGTGCGGTCATGCTCTCTACGAGCTTCAAGTAGACCACGAACTGCAGCTCACACCGACGGCCTCCGGCGTATCCGCAGGGGTTCATGAGTCCCAGTCCCGATTCTGGGAGAACATCGTTGGAAGGAGCAAAGAGTTCGTCCCGCTCATCTACCCCCTCCTCAAAGCTAACCTGAGCTTTGTAAGCCAGTATGATCAGAAACAGCTCTATTCCTACTTCAACACTGTAAAACCAAGCCTCATACGGGTTGAAGCGGACGAGCTGACCTACAACTTTCACGTCGCGATGAGGTATGAGCTTGAGAAGAAGCTCCTGCTGGATAAGATCAAAGTCTCAGAACTCCCGTCCGTCTGGAATGATATGATAGAGGATTATCTTGGCAAGAGACCGGAGAAAGACGCGGATGGGGTCCTTCAGGACATTCACTGGAGTTGGGGACAGTTCGCAACCTTCCCAGGCTATTCTCTCGGAAACATCATTGCCGGAATGCTCTGGAGCGCTTTGACAAAAAATGGCTTGCTTCCCATCAAAAGTGAGAAGGGCATTGCACCGTTAAAGAAGTGGCTGGCGGAAAACATCCACAAACCAGGATCAACATATTCCCCCAAAGAGTTGCTCAACCGGGTCTTCGGCAAAGGATACGATCCATCCGGGCTAGTCGGTTATCTCCAGAACAAGTACCTCGCTGTAAACTGAATCTAGTCAGCCTAGGTCAATGGCAAAATGCCGACGTAGCAACGTAGCGAACTCTCCAGGGGTCTTGATGGGTCGTTCAACCTTCCTATTGCCACGGGTCATGACGAGCTTTGTGTCGGTAAGCGTCAGTCTCCCGTTAGCAGTTAGCCGCGTGCATAATCGACCTTTTCTGAAGTGAGACCTTGGGGACGTTTGCTGCCAGCTGCATCTGGGAATGAAATCCTCCAGCTTTCGCCGCGTTAGGCTGAATTTGTATTGAGGCTCCCAGACACTATTTCCCTTCGTCCTTCGGGACAATAAGATCCAGCCCTCTCTCCGAGTGAAACGGTACTCTTTTCCGTGGTCAATTTGCGGGCCGGTTGTGTCGAGTGGCTTAGGCTCTGTGAATGAGTCTCCGAACCCCACATCCGCGAGCCAGGGTCTATTGAGCTGCACTAGCAGGGTCAGATGATCGTAGTCTGGACTGAAGCTTCCACCCCTTCTCGCGACGCGTGCCGAGAGCATTGATACTTTGAAGCCCAAATTTCTCAATAGAAAGGCGAACGAGCCGTTCAGTTCGTAGCAGAATCCTCCACGGTGATGCTTGATGATCTTGTCGTGGAAAGCAGCCTCGCTCAGGATAATTGGCCTGTGCAAGAATATGTTGAGGTTCTCGAAAGGGATCGAGAGCAGATGCCTCCGGTGCAGTCTGCGAAGAATATTCACGCTCGGCATCCTCGGCCCACTATAGCCGATTCGTTTCAAGTACGCCTCGACGTTCATTGGCATCTCTCAACTAGTATCAGTTTTAATCTCCTTAGCTCGGTGGAGGGATCATCTTGGAACTCGGACTCAAGAACAAAGTAGCATTGGTCCCAGCGTCGAGTAAGGGAATAGGGCTCGGGGTGGCCAAGGTTCTGGCGGCAGAAGGATGCAAAGTTGTAATCTCCTCCAGCAACCAGGATTCTATTTCCAAAGCTCGGGATGTCATTGTAAAGGAGACCGGAAACAACAATGTGCATGCTGTGAAAGCAGACCTCACGCTCAAAGAGGATATTGATCACCTAGTTGATCTCGCAACTAGCAAATTTGGGACCATAGATATTCTCACCTACAACACCGGACCGCCAAAACCTGGAACCTTCGCGGATCTAGGCGATGCTGACTGGGAGCAGGGAGTGAAGCTGCTCCTGATGAGCGCAGTGTGGCTGACAAAGCGGGTTGTCCCGGAGATGGTTCAGAAGAAATGGGGTAGACTGATCTACATTACATCCTCCACCCTTCGACAGCCTGTCCCGAATCTGGTCTTGTCCAATACAGTAAGGTTGAGCCTTGCCGGATTATCGAAGTCTCTTGCACTGGAGTATGGTTCGAGGGGAATTACTTCGAATGGGATCATGCAGGGTCACATACTGACGGACAGGCAGAGACATGTCGCCCAGGATGTTTCGTCGAGAACGGGAAGGAGTGTAGACGAGTCGATGAAACAGATGCTTCAGGACGTGCCCGCGGGAAGGTATGGCCTCACAGAAGAAGTAGGGTATCTTGTCGCTTTTTTGGCCAGCGAGAAAGCGAGCTACGTCAACGGGACAATGCTCACTATCGATGGGGGGCTCATCAGATCGGTCTTCTAAAGAGGAAACATGGATGGTCTAGGCGCAACAGACAATTGAGTTATCGAATTAGCCTTGCGGAGTTGAGGATGAATACGAGCTCCGAGACCACGTGAATGCCGGCCGCGAATAAAGGATTGAGAAGACCGTCAAATGCTAGCGCCAATCCTATCCCATCCACGAGCAGGGTGCCATAGAAATTCTGCAAGATAACTCCGTACGCCTGTTTGCTCGCCCTCACGACGGTTGGAATCTTCCCCAGATCATTTGTCATCAACACAATATCCGCTTCCTCAATCGCGATATCAGTACCAGCGCCCATACCAATGCCAACGTTCGCCCTTGCTAGTGCGGGAGCATCGTTGATGCCGTCGCCTACCATTGCTATCTTCTGACCCGTGTCGGACATTTGCTCGATGATCGAGACCTTGTCGGTGGGCAGAAGTTCCGCATAGACCTGTTTGATTCCTGTCTGTTCTCCAGCTCGGTTGGCGGCGATCTTGTTGTCGCCTGTTAGCATGATTGTTGAAATTCCCATTTTTCCGAGTTCGTGGACGGCTCTCAGGCTCTCGTTTCTGATCTTGTCTGAGATTCCAATAATCCCGCATGTGCGCCCTCCGTGGGCGACTATGACCGTTGTTTTTCCTTTCGAGATCTTGCTGGTTATGGTCGCTTGGGCATCGTCGGATAGCGAGATGTTCTGTTCTGTCATCAAGACTGTATTTCCGACGATAATTTGCTCCCCATTGTATGATGACAAGATGCCTTTTCCGGCCTGATAGTCGGACGAGGGTGTTCCCGTGGGACTAGCTCCAAGCTCGTGCGCTTTCGCAGTTATTGCGCGTGCGAGAGGATGATTGGACAATTTCTCTGCAGCCGCAGCGTAGGTCATGACTTGCTTCTGTGAACATCCATCAAGCCCCACGATGTCCGTTACCTCCGGGTCACCCAGGGTGAGAGTTCCAGTCTTGTCGATTACAACAGTATCGATCTTGCTCATCTCCTGAACATAGACTCCGCCCTTTACGATCACACCCTTCTTAGCGAGGCCGCCCATGACCGCGACGATTGCGAGTGGGGTTCCGGCTGCAACTCCGCAGGCACCAGCAACCACGATGACGGAGATTGTTGAGATGAGGTTTCGAGTTACTATGAAGGTGATTACAGCGAAGACGATGGTGAACTCGACTAGCCAGGTTGCGAGCTTGTCGGATAGTTTCTGGATGGGAGCTTTTCGGCCTTCAGCCTCTTCGACCAGTTTGATTATCTGGCCGAATACTGTCTCGTTTCCAACCTTCTCTGTCCGCACTTCTAGAACGCCGGACTCGTCGACGCTTCCGGCAAACACTCTGCTGCCATCCATCTTCTCGACAGCGAGAGTTTCTCCTGTTATCGCGGATTGGTTGACGAATCCTAAGCCTTTGACTATGACGCCGTCAACTGGTATCCGTTCTCCGTCTCGAACAATTACTACCTCGCCTGGGGCAATCGTGTCGACCTCGGTTTCGACCTCCACTCTGTTCCGCCTGACGAGGGCTCTTCTAGGAATAGATTTTTCCAGCTTGACAATCGTCGCTCTTCCCTTGTCAACCGCGTAGGACTCTATGAATTCCGATAGGAGAACGAAGAATGTCACGACGACCGCGGCGGTGAACTGGGCGACGAGTAGCGAGGCGACGATCGCCACCGTCATGGATACCTCCATGTTTATGGAACGATGACGGAGAGACTGGAGGGTCTCGACGAAGACGGGATATCCTCCGATGAGGGTCGCTACAATTGCGACAACATCTATCGGTGCGAGGCCACGGAAGACCCCTACGTAGCTGACGAGAGCTGCAAGGCCCATCAGGACAAGACGGATCTCGTTCTTCCAGTTCTCTGACCTGGTTTCTAGGGAGGGCATTTTCCGAACTCCACTGACAACTGGAAGCTCGTTGCTGGAACTGGTCATCTGCTTCTTGCGACCACTTGCTGAAGCTCGAGGACCGTTTCCTTCACAGATCCGCCTTTGCGAGCGGTGGCCACGCAGTCTTCTACAAGGTCGTCGACGATAGCCTCGATGACTCCGTCCAGAGAGGCTCTTACAGCCGAGACTTGGTGGACGATCTCAGGATAGCTTCGATCGTCTTGCACCATCTTCCTGATGGCTCTGACGTGGCCTTCTACTCGTGAGAGTATGCTGTCAACTTCCGGGCGCTTGTGTCGAGACATACCCTACCCATGGGAGGGGATATATTTATGCTCGAATTGATCCTCCGTCGGCCCAGAACACGCGGACAGCGCGTTTCAGGGGAATGGCCAGTGCCCTAGTCGCGTTTAACAGCCAAGTACATGAATGCCAGGAAGGGTAAGATAGTCCACAAAAGCCCATCCAGAATGATAGCTGGGAGTGTCACTCCGTAGTTTGATGATTGAAGTGCGAATCCGGAGGACGACTGGAAGACGTACACGTTGATGAGCTGCAGAAATTGCGCTGGATTAGCATAGTAGGAGACAAGTGTCGCTTCCACTGCCACAGCCGATCCTGAAGTCCCTCCCAGGAGAAGTGTCAGCAAGAAGACTATCAGACCCCAGAAAAAGTCCAAGACGACAAAGAGCACGATGCTGATCCCTAGCAGAACCCCTGTAGACTTGACGAGGTGGGATAGTAGGAAGATCAGCCCAGTGAAAGCAGCTACCTCTACTACTAGCCCAGAGATTATGGCCAGAGCATAGTCTTGGGGCAGAGCGGATCCTAAGACCTGGTTTAGTAGCAGGTCTACTATTCCAACGGAGGCTATTGCCGCGACCGCAAGGGCGGTCAGGGTTGAGAGAAATCTTGAGATTGCGAGTCCGCGCCTACTGATAGGACGAGCCAACACTGATTCCAGCACGCCGGTCAGACGGTCCTTGCCGTAGGAAGAGTAGGCTCCAAGGATTGCTGCTAGGGGCATGAAGAAGCTCAAGATTGTGGAGAAGAAAAACGATGCAACGTTAGTCGCTTCAGGACGGAATTGCTGATGCCTCAGATCGGTGACAAACATCTGCCTCCCCGAGACGGCTGTTCCGTTTGAAGCAAACAGCTCGAAGTATACGCGGGTGGTTTCGGATAGGCCGTTAGGGATCGCTGGGTCGAAGACCTGACGATAGTCAGTCAGGTTTCCAAGAAGATCCATCTGACCCTCAGTGTAGGGAGTATCATCTTTGTAGGGTGGAAGCGGAGGCGTTGCCGCGACCTTGTAGCGGATGCTGTAGCCTAATGGCTTAGCTCCGTACAGTCCTGCGTAGAAAGTCCGAACATCCGACTTTGACGCGTTCGCTCTGTCCTGCACCGTTGAAATCCAGGATGTATATTGGAACTGGGGCTGTCCAATCGGAGGAGACGAGTACAGGTAGGTGCTAAGCGAGGATGAGCTTCCTCCTCTAGTTGCATTCACTGTCCAGTAATAGGTCCCATTTGGAGCGCTGAGTGTGATGAACGCGTAACCTGCGGAGTTTGTCGTGCTTGAATTAGCATAGGTCTGTGTCTGTGTGCCGGAGAGTTTCATCGATATCTCGGTTCCTTGGACTGGCTGGCTGTACTGGTCGGATGAGAAGACTATGAAGTGGTAGGCACCGGGGTCGCGGTAGTAGAGAATGTCGGGACTGGAAGAACCGCCAAATGATGATACAACGGGAGCGGTAAATGGAATGATGGCGAGGCTTATGAGTAGAATAATTCCGGTAAGGATCAGCACTGATTTGCTAGTTATCGTTCGTCTGAAGTCGTAGAGGAACGGCCGAATCATCATTTTGCCGGGTCGGTGCTCCTGATGATATCGAAGAAGTATTCCTCCAGCCCTGTCCTTTCGTGCTTGATCTCACGAACCTGGAAGCCCCTCTTGACTAGTTCACTGTTGACTTGGGCGGAGTCTCCCTGAAAATCTGAGAGAACGATTGCGTTGCCATCCAGCTGGACCTTTCCAAGTGTCTTGAGATAGGAAACAGCCTCGTCAGTAACGCTCTGGAGTTGAATCCTGAGTGTTGTGCCCTTCGAAGCATACGAGGCCAACTCGTCGCGAGTTGTTGTCTTGACAACCTTCCCCTTATGGATGAAGATAACCCTGTCAGCCAGGTTCTCGACCTCAGTGAGAATGTGAGAAGATAACAGGATGGCCTTCTTGACCTTCTTCTGTCCCATCATCAATTGCCGGAAAAATTGTATCCCCTCAGGGTCGAGACCGTTGAGGACCTCGTCGAAGAGGAAATTCTGCGGGTTCGACAACATCGAGGCTGCAAGGGCGAATCTCTTCTTCATCCCCTGAGAATAAGTTCGAAACTTCCGGTTCTCGAAACCTGAAAGTCCGACAGAAGCGAGGAGCTCCTTCGATTCCTTGGTCGCCTCCCTTCCGTCCATTCCGTAGAAGCCGGCTAGATATCGCATCAATTTCCACGCTTTTGCGTTGGGCTCGAAGTTCGGGATCTCCGGAACCCAGCCGATGCTCTTGGAAGCTTCAGGTTTCTCTTGGGTAATGTCGTGACCATCTATTAGTACGGTCCCGGAGGTTGGCAGAGAGACCCCTACTGCGATCCTGATCGTCGTAGTCTTTCCAGCTCCGTTAAGCCCAACGAACCCTACGATCTCACCATTCCTAACGTCGAAGCTGACGGAGCTTATCGCGGGGCCTTGTTTGGCCGAGAACACTTTCGTGGCTGCTTTTATCTCAAACAAGGTTCTCTACCCTACCCAAAACCACTTTTTCGATGACGACGCCTTCCGATATAACAGTTGGATATTATTCGGAAGGTAATCGGGTCCAAGCGAAGAATTGAAAATCAGGATCGGGAATCAATCATTCCCAATCGCTTCAGGATCAACATTGCCTGGAGCGTTACCCATTTGCTGGGCTTGCCTGCTTCTTCCAGCTGTGAGGTATGATCGGTTCCCCATCCTTCTGTCACCAGCTCTCTCTCCTCCGGTCTTGACACTGTTTCGGTCCCGTGCATCGGGTGGGATTGACGCCAGCCTCTGTAGACCGCTTCCAGCGGCCATCGTCCATCGACGAGCTGTTTTGCGCGTAGCATTCTGAGCGCGTCATCCATTCTCTCGTCTCTCGGGACTCCTAACTCTGCCATGACCCGTAGCCCGTGCAGGAAATCGTAACAGTAGTGCGTGGGGTAGTGTATCTTCAGAAAATCAAACAGGACAACGGAATCGTCCCGGTCGGACTTGTAGACCTTGTGTCTCAGAACGAATTCGGAGGCGTTCGCCGCCGCCTCTCTCCACTCTGCCCTCGGCTCGTGTTTGATCATCTCGGAAAGCCCCCACATAGGCTCCACGGTGGCAAGGAAGGATCCGTGCTTGCCTGATGGCGCACAGTTCCACGCGGAATCGGATAGTTGCTTGGAGAGAAGCCAGCCCATCGCCTTGCGAACCCGATCGTCCTTCGAATATCCTGCCTTTGCGAGCGCCCTGACCATGTTGCCTGTATTGCAAACATGCGGCTCGAACCCTTTCTGATTCTTGGGACGAATGGAAAACCCGCCGGTCTCAACATTGTGAAGCTCGAAGAAATGTTCAACTGCGTTCGCAAACCTACGGTCCTCGGATGAGACTCCAAGATCAGCAAGGACAGCTAGCTGCCATCCTGTACTGGTGAACTTTGGAACATAACAGGACTCCTTGTTCTCCCAGTAAGTATTCTCTTTCTGTCTAGCAAAGATCCTCGCAGCCCATCCTTCTTTTCCAATCTTCTCTCCTGCCCTACGGACGGCCATGTCTTGTTTGTCGCGGTCCATCAGCTCGGTGAGGGTGAAGTATTGACTGGAGGGCTCGTTCTCTTCGAGCAACCATCTCGAGACGGTTGGTGAGACCAGGCTTTCTTTCTGAAGTTGTTCCAAATCAGGCTCACGAAGTGTGTTGCATGCTCGACTAAAGAGTCTTCTTGCAATTCGGAGCCGACAATTATGTTCGGCCAGAGGTCCAGAATGTTCTTGAATCCGTTATCGTTGAGCGGGGTTCGATTGCCGTTGAGCTCTTGGGAAGACGCTTACCAGACCACACCGCCTTGGGATGTAGGCCGTCCACAGCCAGCCTTCGTGGAACTCGTAAAGACCGGGGAGCTGAATCGCGGGAACGTTCTCGATGTAGGGTGCGGAACTGGCGAGAACGCGCTCTATCTTGCCGAGAAAGAATTCTCAGTGACCGGAGTCGACCTTACAAACCGCGCGATTGCCGCGGCAAGAGCGAAGGCTGCCGAAAGAAGGCTGAGAGTCGACTTCCGAGAGGGAAACGCGCTCTCGCTAGACTTCAAAGAAGGCGTCTTCGACAATGTCATCGATTCGGGACTCTTCCACATCTTCCCCGACGACGACCGGCCAGTTTACGCGCGGGAGGTCGCCCGGGTCCTAGCTCGGGGAGGAAAATATTTCATGCTCTGTTTTAGCGAGAAAGAGCCGACTAACTGGGGTGGACCGAGAAGAGTTACCAGAAATGAGATAGAAGCAACTTTCTCCTCGTTTTTCAAAATCAACTACATTCGGGAGGCGTTGTTCGCTACGCGATTCCACAGCAATGGTGGCAAGGCGTACCTGACGTCGGCAATAAGAATCTCCGCTTAGACTACTCTTCGTTGGGTTGGTAGCGTAGCAACACAACCCCTGAGCCGAACGTCTTTGTTTCTACGAGTTTCAGGTTGGCTTTGTTGGTGTCGCTAAAGAAACGTTTTTCCACTTCCAAATCTTATACGGATTCCGTTTTGAGGTAGGATGATTTGACTTGCATGATTCCCTTCTGTCGTTTCAGCTCTCCTTCCAGTCTCGTGATATCTTGGGCCTTGCCGCGGACAAGTAACGCGCACAGGCAATGCGCCGCGTCAATGTGGGCGTGGAGTGACGAGAGGATGGATTGTCTGTGGTGGTGGGACGTTTCTGTGATGCCCTCATCAGCGCCATGGGTCTCATGGTTGTAGACCATGACAATGGACCCAACAACATGGCCCCCTCTAACGCCCGTTTCAAAATCTGATATGAAGGACCGCATCGCTGCCTGGAGAGCCTTAGATCGATCCCTGTAGCCGCTGTGCTCGGAGGCCTTGTCGAAGGCTTCGAGAAGCTCAGGTGGCAGAGACATGCTGATTCTGGTAACTCCCTCATCATTCAATACCAAATCATGGTTCGCCTCACAGTATTACTCAACTTGGCCGAGAGGGCTAAAAGTATTACCAACTTAAGACTTTATATTACTACGGCGCGGGGTCATGTCGAGATAACCTGTCAATATGCACTGAGAGCGATAAAGGCTCTTGGAGAGGACGTCTTCTGAATTGACTGAAACTCAGCAAAACCGTTCAACCCTCGGACTATCAACAGCAGAGAAGATTAGAATCTCGATCATATACTCGGCCCTAGGAATCGCCACCCTAATCGGCCTCACAGCCTCAATTATCATAGGCCAATTGTCCGCTTTGCTCGCGGGCCTCGGAGTCCTCGCCTTCACCTTCGGCCTGCGCCACGGAGTTGACGCCGACCATATTGTCGCGATCGACAATACTACACGGAAGCTGCTCCAGGAGGGCAAGCGTCCCCTCACTGTTGGTATGTGGTTCTCTCTGGGCCATTCGACAGTGGTCGTCGGCCTAATCCTCTCCCTCATTCTCGCCACCAACGCGGTGAAAGATCAGATTCCAGCACTTCGAAGCAGCGGCGCGGTCATAGGAACAACAGTCTCCGGAATCTTCCTCTTTCTGATCGGACTCATCAACGTTGTCATCGTATTGGGGATCTATCGGATGTTCACGACTCTCAAGCAGGGGAAGATGAACGAGTCAGAACTGGAAAGTCTCCTGGAAAACAGAGGATTCCTAAACCGCTACTTCAAAGGACTATTCAAGATCGTCCGCGAGCCCTGGCAGATCTATCCCATCGGAGTCTTGTTCGGACTCGGCTTCGACACGGCCAGCGAGATTGCCCTGATAGCTATCACCGTTGGGGTCGGAGTCTCAGCAGCCGTTCCTCTATGGATGATCCTTGTTCTTCCCTTCATGTTCACCTGTGGAATGGTCCTGGTTGACATGACCGATGGGATTACGATGTTGACCGCGTACGGTTGGGCGTTTCTCAGGCCGATTCGGAAGATATACTACAACTTGACCGTGACCGTCGTCTCGGTCGCGGTCGCCTTTGCAATCGGGGGGATTGAGCTGCTCCAGGTACTTTCCAGTGAATTGAAGCTAAGCGGTCCGTTTTGGACCTCGCTTGGGACCCTTGACTTTGAGACGATGGGTTTCGGAATAATCGGCATATTCGTGGTATCATGGGTCGCATCTATGGCCTACTGGAAATACAAGCGATACGACGAGCTGTACAATTGACATTCTAGCTTAACACATCGATCGCGTAACCCGTTCTTGAATCTAATTTGCGTGATTCGATCACCATGATCATAGGATTCCTCGTTCTTGTCGTAGGATACGCCATTCAATATGCCGTCTCCGTCATTAGCTCGTCTTGCGCGTCGGGTTTGTGCGGAAACACGGGAACAGTACTCCAACTAATTGGGACAACAATCGTAATCCTTGGGATCGTGATAATAGCCATTGGATTCCTCAAGTTCATCCGAAGACGGTTCTCTTATGCGACGAAGACCTGACGGAATCCAATTTCGATAGTCCTATTAGCGGAAAGGTTCCTCCGAAGATCAGAACGCTCCAATGCCAGCGCAAAGGAAGCCAACCATCAAACCTTTCAAGAGGGTCCGAGTCCTTGTGGCGAAGCCTGGACTGGACGGCCACGATCGAGGCGCTCTGATCCTAACGCGCGCCTTCCGGGACGCAGGGATGGAGGTAATCTACACGGGTTTTCTGGCCACGCCCGAGCAAGTTGCGCAGATGGCGATTGATGAGGATGTTGATGTTGTAGCTATGAGCCTCCTCAACGGGGCTCACATGACCGCCTTCCCCAAGGTCGCGAAGCTGATCCGGGAGAAAGGTGGAGATGATATTCTGTTGGTGGGCGGTGGAATCATTCCAGATGAGGACAAGCCGTTGTTGGAGAAGCAGGGTATCACGGGCAATTTTGGGCCTGGAACTCCTCTCAAGATGATTATCGAGCATGTTGAGATGGTTGTGAGCGAGAGAGACTCTAAGAAGAAACGGTAGGACCAAGACATTTCTATCTGACGATATCTGGCTGGACTGGAAAAATCATGGGCTTTCTCTCCATCATCGGCAAGATAATCATCGGAGTAGCCGTTATCACCCCTGTAGTGGCTCTCTATTTTGCAATGACATCCAGCGATGCTCTTGGTATGACAGGCGTAATAGGACTCCTAGCTGGAAGCGGAATTTTCTGCATCGGAGGCCTATACGCGGGACTTTTAGGGCTCAGGATCGAAAAACTGTCTGCGAGACTGGATCCAGTTTCCAGGCAGCGTCCCAGAAGCAAGGCAAAGAATCTCATCAAGGCGGAGTGTCCTATCGATCACCGCGAAGGAGTTTTCGTGCACGTAAGCCCCTTCAGAAGTGATGCGGTACCGGATGGGCTGGACCTCTTTCTGGGCTCATGCGGCCATGAGGTCCACCGCGGAGAGATCGAGGCCGAAGCTTGACGCTCAGCCTGAAAAGAAAAATCTAGGAGGTTGGTTTTGGAAGGAGCTCTTCAGCTACTGATCTTTCGGCCCGAAAGCCACATTGAACGAGTAGGTTCCGCTCACGTTTATGGTGCCTTGTATCATGCCGCTACCACTTATGCGGGCCAGTCCTCCTGTGCCCGTGCCGGGGACGAATTTGGCTTGGCCAGTGAATGGCGGGGTCAACGATGTCGCGACAAATGTTCCCGTAAACGCTATCCCGACGCTGCCGGACTTGCCCAGTATTGTTCCTGTAAATGTTCCACCTCCTGCAAAGGACCCTTGGGCTGTAGGACTGATTACGATAACATCCTTGGCCACGAACGTGCCAGAAATGTCACCTGAGATCTCGAAGACAATGTTCTGGGTGACGATCGTGAATCCGTTGACAGTGTTGAAACTCGTGGTTGTTGAATTTGTGAGGAAGGTTCCAGTTGCGGTCTGCACTGTCGCTGCGTGAGCCAGTGGTAAGACGAAGAGAAGCAGAGGTACTGAGAACAGTATTTTACCGAATTTCAAATTATATTCCCGTCTCGCCGGTTCGAGGTCGCAAATTATTTAACGCTATCGCATTGCGATAGGACCGCTATTCCAACTGCAGGTTCCGATTTTCTGTTGACCAATCTAGAGCACGAATGATGTATAGGATTTGGCTCATTGTGGCTTGCTTAAATTGAGCCATCCCCCTGCCGAATAATTGAGTGAGGACATGAATGGTAAGAGCGAATTAGATGAACGAATTACAGTCCTCATGAGGTGACGTGTAGAATGTTGATTGAAGACGCGCTGAAAAAATTTCTGGACGAGGACATTGGCCATGGAGACATTACTACAGAAGCTCTTGTTGATCCGGCGGCAAGAGCGACCGGGACTGTGGTCTGCAAAGAACGAGCCATTGTTGCTGGCTTATCCGAGTCCCTCATCCTCCTTAAGCTCCTAGGCTGCGAGGGAAAACCCAAAGTCCGAGACGGACAAGAGGTCCCTGCCGGGACAATCATTCTCGAAATAAGTGGTTTTGGAAGCGGTCTCCTCAAAGTGGAACGTGTAATGTTGAACTTGCTGTCTCACATGTCCGGAGTAGCAACCGCGACCGCTGAACTTGTCAACATTGCGAAGAAAAATGGAGGCTGGACGAGAATAGCCTGTACAAGGAAGACCCTTCCCGGGCTCAGGTATTTCCAGAAGCGAGCGGTCGAGCTGGGCGGAGGCGACACACATCGTCTCAGGCTTGATGATGCCGTCTTGATCAAAGACAATCATCTGGCGCTGGCCGGTTCGATAACCGAGACTGTTCGAAGAGCGAAGGCCAAGGTGAGCTTCACAAAGAAGATCGAGGTTGAGGTTACAACCCCCGACCAGGCAGTGGAAGCGGCGCGTGCTGAGGCTGACATTGTTCTCCTGGACAACATGACACCATCTGAGGTGAAGAAGTCGGTGAGTTTACTAGAGGCAAGAAAGCTTCGAGACCGTCTTCTGATCGAGGTGTCCGGGGGTATTACACGAGAGAATCTTGCAAGCTACGTCAAAACGGGCGTGGACGTGATTTCCGTCGGAGCGATAACTCACTCGGCCAACGCCATTGACATGAGCTTGGAGCTTCATCGTCTCAAGAAGCAGCATTGAACATCTCCCGGCAATCTTAAACCGCGCGTAAATTATTGTAAAGTGAGATAGTTCGTTCTGGACCAGAAAATAAGATTCTGCACGACAAAAGACGGCGTCAGACTGGCCTATTCCACAATTGGACATGGGCCGCCACTCGTCAAGGCAGCGAACTGGCTTGGGCATTTGCAGTTCGATCTAGACAGTCCGATCTTTCGCCACTGGACCCGAGAGCTGTCAAGATACAACCAGTACGTCCGTTATGACGATCGTGGATGCGGCTTATCCGACCGCGATGTAACAAGCTCCACCTTCGAGGATTGGGTACACGACCTAGAAACCGTTGTTGATGCGGCAGGTCTTGAGAAGTTTGCATTGTTAGGTATGTCTCAGGGAGGCGCAGTCTGCATCGCCTACGCTGCTCGCCATCCTCACAGGGTAAGTCATCTAATTCTATACGGCGCCAGCGCGCTGGGCTGGTCGAAGATCCACACTTCGCCCGAGGAGGTGGAGGAAGGAATGGCTATTCTGACTCTGACGAAGATGGGATGGGGAAAAGATAACCCTGCATATCGCCAACTCTTCACGTCCATGTTCGTCCCCGGTGGAACTGCCGAGCAGGCCGGCTGGTTTAACGAGTTGCAGCGAAAATCTACATCGCCAGAAACCGCGGTGCGCTACTTGATGGAGTTTGCACAAATCGATGTCCTCGACCAGCTCGCAAAGGTATCATCGCCAACACTCGTCATCCATACCAGAGGCGATCTGGTGAACCGGTTCGAGGATGGAAGGGATCTGGCAACCCTGATTCCTGGAGCTCACTTCATTCCGCTTGAAAGCAGGAACCATCTACTATTGGAGGATGAGCCTGCGTGGAAGGACTTTCTGGTGGAGACGCGGCGTTTTCTCGGAGTGAAGGAGACAGGACCCGAACCGTATTCGAAAGAAAAAGAGCTAGGAGTCAAGGGCTGGCTCAGAGGACCCAAGAAATAGCAGATGTGGACGCGACATTAATGTGATTGACCAGTCCCCGACTCTTAGTGGTTCCGAACTTTGTTAGGTCACTCGAACTTTATATAGGCAATCAAGTAATGCACTGCTGGACGGACTGTTTCCTTGGGTGCAGCAGAAGTCGGCTCCAGACTACGATCCGCAGCCAACAGGGTATTGAAACCGCCTGAGGAAATCACCAAACAAGCGTTCAAGCGCCTCTCTCTGCGCAGCCTCTTCGTCTACCTCGGCCCCTCGCTCATCGTCAGCATGGCCTACATGGACCCCGGGAACTATGGGACGGATATCTCGAGTGGCGCATCGTTCGCCTACGACCTCCTCTGGACTGTTTGGCTCGCCAACCTCATGGCCATGGTCCTGCAATACCTCTCAGGCAAGCTGGGTATCGCGACAGGAAAGAGTCTCCCAGAGCTGATCAAAATCTCCCTTAAGACGAAAAGGTTCACAATACCTTACTGGCTGGCGGCGGAAGCGGCGGCTGCCGCAACCGATCTCGCAGAGTATCTCGGAACGGTTATCGCGCTCAATCTTCTCTTCAATATTCCACTGATCTACGCGTCGATACTTGGCGCGCTGGATGTGATCATTCTTCTCGCCCTAACGTCAGAGCGCTTTAGGATAATAGAGTACTTTTTCATGGTATTCGTCTCGATCATCAGCATAGGCTTTCTCTATCAGATAGTTCTGATACAGCCCAGCATATCGAACATCGCATATCACTCCTTCGCTGTGACTCTGAACAACGATACGATACTCCTTGTTGTCGGAATAGTTGGGGCAACAGTGATGCCTCACGCCCTCTTCGTCCACTCCTGGCTCACAAAAAACAAGCTAACCACTGGATCGTTGGAGGAGAAGAGAAGGCACCGAAGGCTACACGTGAGAGAGGTGATCCTGACCCTAACCATTGCAAGTCTCGTCAATGTCGCAATTCTAGTCTCCGCAGCGGCCGCATTCTACCCTACGTACAGCGGCGTCTCAACCATTAGCCAAGCATACGCTATCCTGAAACCGCTCTATGGCCCTCTCGCCGCTGCGGTGTTCGCGATAACGCTCCTCGCTTCGGGTCTTGCATCGTCGACCACCGGGACGCTTGCTGGCCAGTCGATCATGGATGGACTGCTTGGGACTCACGTCAACAAGTATCTCCGACGGCTTGTCACGAGGATCGTCAACGTGTTTCCGACAACGCTCGCGATCCTGATAGGACTCAACCCTCTCTCGCTGCTCGTCTACAGTCAGGTAATTCTCAGCTTGATGATACCGCTGCCGATGATACCCCTGATCATCTATACCAGGAGGAAGGGGTTGATGGGCGAATTCGTGAACAAGAACGTAACTACCATTCTGGGAATATTGTCTGCAGCGCTTATCATAGCTCTCAACATCTATCTCCTCATAACAACCCTCTAGAACCAATCTCGAACAATAGAGCTTAAACAACCAGGTTCTGAACAAATCTCGGCTTGCTCAGCAAGCATCTCGACGGAGTGTTCCCTTCTCGAGCACTAAACAATTGGTGAAGAAAGCAGAAGAGATCCGGGTCCGAGAACACCGGCTCAGGCTATCTCTCCGGTTGAAAACCCAGGAAGAGATCTACGAGTTCATTCATGACGGTGGTCTTGTCTCGGCTCTTGGTGGAAACGAGCTTCCAAGTTTCATCAGCGCGATACTTGGCAGACCATGGAAGCCATTGGCAAAAGGCTTCACAGGATGGAATGATTGGTGGTCAATCAAGATATCCGGCCAATCAGTAGCCCGCGTGTCCGGGGCTATAGAGAGGAGAGAGGATATTCTCACTGCCAGAATATTCAGACGAACCAAGACCTTCGTGTCCAAGGAACTCTGGCCGACCCTCGACACTATAGTGAAACATCACCAGGACCGCGCAGTGAAAGGAAGAACCTTCTCAGATCTGGAACTGAACTTGTTGGAAACCATCGAGACCGAGCGTTCAATCCGGACGGATCGATTGAGAAAGCAGCTAAGGCTAGAAGGGAAAGTGAACAACTACAGGTTTCACCGCGCACTAACGAACCTGGAAAGCTACGCCTTGATAATCGGTGCTGAAGATCCTCATCCGGAGAGACATCTGCACGCTAACATCTGGCAGACATGGAACACGAGAACCAATAAGGGAATGGGTCGTGCTGGCCTCTCCTACACTGATGCGCTGGGGAAACTCCTCGAAAAAACTATCGATGCCTGCGTTCTTGCCCGCGAGGATCAAGTCGGAAAATGGTTCCAGTGGAGCACGGGCATGGAAGCCGTCAAGGAAGGGGTGCTGAAGGAAGGACTCGTTGTCAGGGCAGGTTCTTTCCTAATGACACCTCGCGTTATTGGCAAATAGCATGCGCGGGTTTTCAAGGTCGCTTGTCGTCGCGACTGCGCGCCTTCTCCGCTTCCAACAACGAGTCCAACCGTTCGAAACTCTCGTCCCAGTACCGCTGGAACTCGGTAGCCCATATCGCCACTTCCCGCAAGGGCTTGGCCTGCAGCCGGCACCAGCGTCGCTGTGCTTCGCGTCGGCGCTCGATGAGACCGGCCCTCTCCAGAACCTTGAGGTGTTTGGAGACCGCAGGTTGGCTGATCGGTAGAGGCTCTGCCAGTTCTTGGACGGTGGCCTCGCCCTGTGCGAGGCGGGCGAGGATGGTGCGACGCGTAGGGTCCGATACGGCCTGGAAGGTCGCGGAGAGAGTGTCGTTGCTCAATGCGTGGTCCGTAGGAGCTCGTCGAGGCGGTCGTATCCCTCGTTCAAGCCGCTTTCCATGTTGCTGGCTAGCATACCGTCGCGATGCTCTTTGCGCTCGAACTTGACGATGGATGTGACCGTTGTTCGGCCATTATGTTCTTGGAAGAGGGCTGTTTGAAGGGACTCGCCTGGCATGCCTTCGAAGTTCCATGTCTGCACAATGCGCTCCGGGCGTACGACTTCGCGGAATTCGCCGTAGAAGCCGTATTTGGTGCCGTCCGTGTCGCTGTGGGTGAAGTGCCATCGGCCGCCGGGGCGGACGTCCATCTGCTCAATGGTCATCTTGTATTTTCGGGGTCCCATCCATTGAGAGAGGAGATTGGCATCGGTGTATGCGCGGAACACGAGGTCGCGGGGCGCCTCGAAAGTTCGCACTATGCGGATTTCGGTATCATTCGGGGTTGTGATTAACGCGGGCTTCGAGGTGGATTGAGAAACTTTCATAGACTATGCATAACCATATAGCTATATAACCATTTTGTTAATCTCACGTCCTCGGGAAACGCGGGTCGAGAAAGCTGGAGCTACCCTAAAACGGGTCTAGACATTTGAAAGCCTGAGGCTCTGAGATTGTGTAGGAATATTCGGGCACTCTTCAACTTCGATCCTCCCACCACAGAGGAAGAGATTCGGGGTGCTTCATTGCAGTTCGTCCGAAAGATTAGCGGGTTCAGTCAACCGTCGAAGGTAAACGAACGTTCGTTTATGGCGGCGGTCGAAGGGATAACCGAGGTTTCAACTAATCTTCTCCGATCGCTTGAAACGAATGCGCAACCGAGGAACAGGCAGCGGGAGATTGCAAAAGCAATGGCTCGCGCTAAAGAGAGATTTTCGCGCTAGCGCCTCCGCCTAGTTGGCCTTTACGTTCTCGAGAAAAGTCGCGGATGGGACGAAGAAGAGGTTCCCCGTGACCGCGCGGCTGAAATCCAGGAGCTTATCATAATTGCCCGGGGGCTTGCCGACAAACATGTTCTGAAGCATATCCTCGATTGTGCGTGGCGAGCGACTGTAGCCGATGAAGTATGTGCCGAACTCTTTTTGGCCGGCGTGACCGAAAGCCATGTTGTCTCGGAGTATCTTGATCTCCTTTCCATCCTTCACTATCTTGGTCAGAGAGTTGTGAGCATAGGTCGGCTTGACCTTGTCGTCCAGCTCCACGTCATTCAGTTTCGTGCGACCGACGACTTTTTCCTGTTTTTCTACGGGTAGCTTGTTCCAGGCGGCTAAATCGTGGAGATACTTTTGAATGATCACATAGCTGCCCGCGGCGAACGCAGGATCCTCGCCGGTTATGAGGGTGGCGTCGACCGCGTCCTGGCCCTTAGGATTCTCCGTGCCATCAACAAAGCCGATGAGGTCGCGGCTGTCAAAATAACGGAACCCTTGCACTTCGTCGACCGGGGTTACTGAGGCTCCGAGCCGGGCCATAATCTGCATCTCGAGCTCGAAACACAAGTCCATTCGTTGCGCCCGAATATGGAAGAGCATGTCGCCCGGTGTCGAGACAGCATGACGCCCTCCAGCACGTATCTCGCGAAACTTGTGCAACTCAGCTGGGCGCGGCTTCCCAAACAGCTGGTCCCAGGCATTGGACCCAAACCCTGCAACACAGGAGAGAGTTCCCTCTTGTTCGCGAAACCCTACCGAACGCACGAGAGCGGCTAGATCCGCGCAGAAGGATCGGATAGCAGCTCGATGCCCAGCCCCCGGGTTAACTATTACGACGAGAAAGATCGAGGCGCGAGTTAGTCCTGTAGCAACCGGTTGTGGAACGGCTTGGGGAATATTTGACGCTCCAGGCGTCATAGGGTGGAAGTTGGCCTAGAGTGTTGAAAACGTTTGCTGTTTTTCCTGGTGTTGTTGTGTTGGTGAGGCTAGGCGGATGTTGTCAGTTCGAGCTTCTTTTCTTCTTTCAGGAGGCTCAGCAGTGCAGTGTTGAATTCTTCAGCGTGTCCAGGATATGAAGTGCGGTCCACCATTGACCACGACTAGCCGTGCTCCCGGTATCATTTTTTGGCGGTCGGTTGTCCCGAGGAGGCGAAGGGAACGATCCGGTCAGCATCACCGTGAATGACTAGGGTCGGCACTTGGACGCTAGCCAGCTCCAGCTGACCCATGAGCCTATGCAGATCTTGGGCGAATGTATCATTGTAGCCGCTTGTCGGCTTGCTCGACTTACCGAAACCCCTGCGGTCGTAGGTGATTACACGGCATCATGCATCAAGTAAGACCGGGAGTTGTTTCTCACAGGAGGCATCGCTCAGCGGATAACCATGGATTAGTACGATCGGCTTACCCGTGCCCATGATCCTCGTAATAGAGATCAATATTTCCAGAGTTTTCCTTCCCGACACTAACGATTGGCATCGAGATTCAATGCTCAGCTACGTTCGTTCTTATGACTCTTGACTGCCGCTTGACTACGCCCAAATTCTTTAATGCAGATGTGGCTCATCTTTTCTCTTCTGGAAATGATTCCGAAATATTTCTTTCTGACGAAAGGTGTTGGAAAACACAAGGAGAACTTGGCCAGTTTCGAGCTGGCCCTCCGAGATGCAGGGATTCAACACTGCAACCTCGTACCCGTCTCCAGCATAATTCCACCAGGCTGCAAGCTTATCCCGAAGGAGAAAGGGGTCCAGATGTTGCATGCGGGCGAGATCACTTTTGTCGTGCTCGCGAGGAATTGCACCGAAGAGCCACATAGGCTGATCGCATCATCGATTGGCATCGCGATTCCTTCCGAGGAAAATCAGTACGGATATCTCTCCGAGCATCATTCTTTCGGACAACCAGAAGAGAGTGCGGGAGACTACTCGGAAGACCTCGCTGCCAGCATGTTGGCCACCACTATGGGTGTTGCTTTTGATCCGGCGACCGCATGGGACGAGAGAAAGCAGCTCTTCATGTCCAGCGGCCTGATCATTAAGACGACTCAGGTGACGCAGTCCGCAATAGGGGACAAGAGCGGCCTTTGGACCTCAGTCGTTGCAGCGGTGGTATTTCTGCCCGCAACCGCCACCACGTTACAGGACCTTTCTCCGTCAATTGGGCCCGCGGTCTGACAACGACCAAACTTTTGATATCTGGTTCTAACTCTCTCTATACTGATGATTCCGTGTGTCTAAGACCCCTAGCGAGACCATCATTGAACCGAAAGACCCGGTTTTCCACCAGATAGATGCTAGTAGTCAGAGGTTTGTTGAAAAGCTCTGCGAGCTCTGTAGACAGCCAAGCGTGTCGGCTCAGAACCTTGGACTCGTCGAGACTGCTGAACTAGTTAGGAAATTTCTGGCTGAAACCGGCTTCACCGTGGAGCTGTTCTCCCCGAGCAAAGGTCCTCCGGTAGTGTTCGCTGAACTTCCATCAAAGATCGGTAGAAGGACACTTGTCTTCTACAATCATTATGATGTCCAGCCGATCGAGCCTGTTGAGCTGTGGAAGAATCCTCCATTCTCGGCGACGTTGGAAGATGGTAGAATCTATGCTAGAGGAGCGAGCGATAACAAGGGAAACATCGTCTCTCGCTTGATGGCGATAAACGCCTTCTTGAAGGTGACTGGCGACGTTCCCTGCAATATCAAGTGGGCTATCGAGGGTGAGGAAGAGATTGGATCTCCCCATTTTTCCGAGTTCATTGCCCGATACAAGAATAGGCTGACCGGAGAATCGGCCATCTGGGAATTCGGAGGCCTCGACTACGAGGATAGACCACTGGTCACTCTTGGCTTGAAGGGAATGCTCTATGTCGAGTTCAAAGTTCAGACTGCACTGAAGGACTCGCACTCGGCTCGTGCCGCGGTCGTCGAGAATCCGGCATGGCGTCTGGTCCGGATGCTGGACACAATAACAGATGAGGATGGCAGGATCCAAGTCGAGGGTTGGTATGATGATGTCAAACCGTTCACTCCAGAAGAGCTAGAAGTCATCCGGGCAATGCCATTGGAAGAGCATAGCATCCGGGACGAGTTGGGTGTCAAGAACTTCCTCTTCGGCCTAACAGGATTCGAGTTCAAGAAAGCCTTCTATGGAAACCCTACAGCAAACATCGCCGGAATATGGTCTGGCTACACTGGCCCGGGACACAAGACCGTTCTTCCCTCCGTTGCCCAGGCGAAGATGGACTTTCGCCTCGTGCCTAACCAAGACCCGGTAAAGTTGGCAGAGAAATTGAAAAAACACCTAGTCCGGCATGGTTTCGCGGATATGGAAGTGAATCTTCAGGCAGAGAATCCTGCTGCACGGACTTCGATCGACTCGGCGATCTCGAAGATTGCAGCGAGGGCTGGGAGGGAAGTATTTCACAAGGAGCCCGTTATCCTCGTGACCTCGGCAGCTTCGGGTCCCATGCACTATTACACGAATACACTTGGTCTGCCGACAGTGGCCATTGGCTGTAATCATGCCAAGAGCAATACTCATGCCCCGAACGAGAACCAGAGGATCGACGTGTTCGTCCAAGGAAGCAAGTGGATAGCACGAGTCATAGAAGAATTCGCCACAGCCTAGTTGGCAAAAGCCCGCGCGAAACGCACGGGGTTGAGTCGTCCTCCGGCTCTGGGGAAAATTGATCGTGGAGATCGAATCGGATCCTGTCGAGGCTTTTTGATGGCGAGGAAGTAGAAGCGTTGGTGCGCAAAGTAGAAGCCTGAGCCTAGTGTGTCTATTGTGATCTGAACTGTGGCCCCGGGTTTGCTTACTGTAGGACCGTTCATGGGGAAAGTAACCGGGCCGGGGTTGCTCATCGAGTCTTGCAATGTCACAGCTGAGAGGGTTGCTGTAGTGTTTCCCCTGTTGGTCAACCATAAGTTGAGAACAGTTGCGTTTGCCTGGTTTGTGTCGTATCCTATCGTGTAGCCGGTTTGGACCAAGCCTTCTGGGGGGTATGCGATTTGGAATCCGCCGAATTCATACTTGTCGGTATGAAGGTCTATTGTATAGGACTGACCGGCCACGAAGTAGAATGCTGAGCTACTAGTGTTAACCGTGACTGAAGCCAAGATTGGCTGGGAATCGTAACACCACTGATCGTGTAAGGTGCAGACAACTTGACTCATTATACGGGATCCAATGGCAACCAGGGTATTCGTTGGCCCATTTGCAATGTAGGAGCGCTTGCGGGATCAGGCTGTTGCCTGCTGGACCCATTCCAGCGAACCAGATCGTAAGCAGGCTCGGCTTCTGACTCGTGTTGTTCTGAATGGCATAGTGATCAAGAAACAGTGTTTCCAGCGGTTGCAACCAGGGCACACAACCAGGGTGTTCCAATTGTCATACTCTCAATATGCATCCAAGATGCGGGCAGATGCGGGAAGCGCGATAATCACGACCACAACCCGGTTCTTCCAGTACCACTGTAGCTTCCATTGCAAGAGCTGTCCGCGGATAAGCGCCGCTTTCCCGGCAATTGGGCAGGATGTTCCCGGTGAAGATTCTTGTTGGGATAGGTCTTGGTTTTAGCCGATAAGAACTGTCGCTTACAAGGATTTATCGTGTGCTAGTGCAAGTGTGAATCGGGGCTTTTGGCCTCGTCGACGCTTCTGGGGGCAGCTCTTGCTGGTCTAGCAAGTGCTGTTTTCATGACTTTGTTCGAGTTCCCTTTTTGGAGAATATGGGGAATGAACGGCGTGGCTGAGTGGCAATCAAATTGGATAATCATCTCTAAGCTCACCCGAGGAAACTCAAGCAAGATCTGGGAACCAAGAATTTCGTGGACGATCAGTCTTCACTTGTGGCATGGAGTCGCCGCCGGGATCGTGTTCGAACTCCTTCTACCCTACTTGACGCTTCTACCGGCTGGAAACCTTTCGGCTCCTCTAGATGCTGTTGTCTATAGCGTTGCACTCTGGATTCTCTTCATGCTTGCACCTAGGAGAGCGTTCGAATCTGCAGGGGGCACGCGAATTTCAGACCGCAGTTTATCGGTCGCGCTGGCAGCCCACATTGTCTACGGTATCTTTCTGGGACTTTTAGCTCCTCTCGCTTAGGACTGGTTCAGTTCTAGGTGACTGTCAAGATCACTGCGACCGTGTGGGTTAGGCTCCCGCTTGTCGCGGTTATTGTAATTGTATAGGTTCCAGGTGGAGTCTTGTGTAATGCGCGAATAGTTAGGGTGGATGTTCCGGACCCCCCTGAACTCAACGAGACGCTGTTGGAACTAAAGCTGAGCCGGGGTCCGCTAGGCGAGCAGACTGCAGAGAGAGATACTGTGCCAGTGAACCCTGCCATGCTGGCTATGCTGACAGTAACTGTCCCGCTGGCACCAGCAGCCAAGCTGAGAGATGATGGATTCACACTAAGAGTAAAGTCTTGAACATTGACGGCAATCGTGACTGAGTGAGACGATGAGCCGCTCGTCCCAGTAAGGGTCACCGTGTATGTTCCCACCGTGCTGGAGCTGATGGTGAGAGTGGAGGAGCCTGATCCTCCGGAGCTCAAACTGATACTGGCCGGACTGGTGGAAGCAGTTAGGCCGGTAGGAGTCACGGATGTGGAGAGGTTGACTATGCCCGTGAAACCGGCAACGCTGAGGACAGTTATAGACGAGGTGCCGGAGCTGCCCGCCTGAACGTTTACGGTGGTCGGGCTGGCGGAGATTGTGAAGTCTCCAACTTGGACTGTTATCGTTGCGGTGTGAGACAAAGAACCGCTGGTCGCGGCGATGGTGACTGTATAGGTGTTCTGGGTGGACGAGGTGAACGTGCAGGTGGAGCTGGCGGAGCTTCCGGACGATAGGGAGACGCTTGTCGGATTGCATGAGACAAGTAGGCCCGTGGATGGAGTGACCGATTCTGCGAGATTCACGTTACCTGAGAAGTTTCCTAGGCTGGTTATGCTGATGGTTGATGAGGCGTTAGAGCCTGATTGGAAGCCCACCGTGGATGGGTTAGCGGTGACACTGAATCCCGATGATGCGACTACATTGACGTTGATAATGACCGCGTGGGATAACGAGCCGCTCGTCCCGCTGACTGTGACAGTATAGGTTCCTGCTGTATTTGAGCTGACGGTCAGGGCCGAGGTGCCTGTACCTCCGGATGAGAGGGTTAAGCTGGTTGGGCTCAGAGAAGCGGTCGCGCCCGAGGGAGAGGCAGATGTTGCAAGGTTGACTGTTCCTGTGAACCCGTTGAGGCTGGTCAGGGTTGCAGTTGATTGCGTGGACGAGCCTGCAGTGACGGTGAGACTTGATGGGGTTGAGACAGCGAAGTCGGTTACTTTTACCGTCACCTGGATGGATTGAGATGTCGAGCCGCTGGTCGCCAAGACGGTCACAGTGTATGTGGCGCTCGTGGTGGAGCTTACCGTCAGGGTTGATGTCCCCGTTCCGCCACCAGTTAGGGTGATGCTGGAGGGATTCAGGGATGTGGTGAGACCCGAAGGAGAGACATTCCTGGAGAGGGAGATAGTTCCCGCGAAACCGTTGAGACTTGTCAAAGTAATGGTGGAGATAGCGGAGGAACCTGATTGAGTTGTCAGGGTAGTAGGGTTGGCGGAGAGGCTGAAGCTTGACGGGTTAGAGGGACGGACGCTGGTGAACTTGATTGTAGAAGGTGAGGAGGTTCCCGTGGCATACAACAGGTCAATTGTCGGACTGGTGCCTGTTGGTCTGAGGCTCAGCACCTGATCGGCAGTCGCGGAGTCGAGATAGTTGACGGTCGGATTCCAGGCCCCGCCAGCAGGCAGTCGGACATAGCCGAGAGGCCCGCTCCCACCGTCGGTGTTGACATTCATGAGAAAGAGGTAGTAGTCGCCGGTGGTGATGTGGATGGCTATTCCGGCCCAGCCTCGGTTGGTTACCGCTAGTGAAGGCGTGTCGATGTGAGTCTTCACGTCCTGAGCATTCAATGTGAACACCCCATAGCTCAGAGTTCCAGTTATGCCGTAAGCGACGACCACCATTGATTGGACAGGGTCCCAGGCAAGGCTGACGGCATCATCATCCGCGTCGGAGCAGTTTGTTTCATAGGTAATGTTCTGGGATCCCCAGGACCAGCCGGATCCGTTCCAGGTTGCTTTGTTGAGCGCTATGGTTTCTGGAGGTCCAGTGAACCTGTTGGCCATGAGGTAGACGTTGTTGTTATCCAGTCTCTCGATAATGCTTGGGACAAACCAGGTGATGCTGCCCGAGTCCAGCAAGACGATATCAGGAGTTGATGAAGAGCCTGCAAGATTAGTCCAGCCCGTTGAAGAGTTCCAGCGGAGGCTTTTGACCATAGTCCGGGTGGAATTCTGCCAGGCCCATGCTGCCAGAATGTCCCCGTTGTGAAGGAGACTAGCCGCAGGATATCTGCCTAGACCAGTTGGGTCAAGGACCCTAGGCGTTCCGATGGTGAATCCCGTAATATTGTTCTGAGAGTCTCGTTGTATCACAACCGGAATATCACTGATTATTCCTGTGCCGGATCCGCCTTCGACAATGATTCGGAGTGACGTCAAAGACACGAGAACCGCGGCAGGCCACTCGTAGGGAGCGATGGGGACTGATGACTTGGCCGGAGCTGACCATCCTCCTAGCATCGGGTCAGAATCGGCATAAACCAGCCCGATCCTTCCCGAACTGTCAGTGTAGACGGCGATCATCTTACCTGCGGGATCCTGGGTCAGTTTTTCGCCACCAACTGTGGCCAGTGATGATGGCCCTGGCGCAGAATCGGAGGCGACGATGACGGATGTGGGTTGTGTCCCGGTAACCGTGACTGCGGTCGAGGCCGCCCCGGTCGCTCCTTTGGAGTCTGTGACAGAAAGTGTTGCGGTGTAACTGCCTGAGGTTGTGTAGGTGTGGGTTACAGGGTTTCCGTTGCCAGTTGCCCCATCACCGAAGGTCCAGGAAAAGGTGTAAGGTGTGGTTCCACCGGAAGCTGTTCCAGTAAAGGTCACGACTTGCCCGGTCGCAGGTGAGGAAGGAGTGAAACTGATACCCACGTTTAGTGATGATGCCTGGTGAATCCTCCAACCGGTAAGAGGATGGAGTTCCCATCCTGAGAAGGAGTGACTTGCAGAGTTTGCATTATTACCATCCCAGTAGACGAAGCCCTGAAAATCGATCAGCGTAACGCCTGCGGTGGTCTGGCTGTTCAGTGCATTGGGGTCACAGGCTGTACTAGACGCGCAGTACTTCGCGGCTTGCCAGTCGTGGTCGATCTCGAGATGAATCCTGCCATAACAAGTAGGGTCTTTGGCTGTTGTGCAGGACGTACCATAGTTGGAGACAATAGCAGGATCATACATGTTGAAGGTAAAATCATTGACAGTCGCACCGCCATACGACCCACCGCCGTTGGTTGGATCATAACTAGTAGAAGAGTCCTCAAAAACCGCACTCGCCCTTTGGACACCATCGATCTCAACAAAGACTCCCTGTTGATTTCCGAAATTATTGGTGATGGTACAGGCAGGACCCGGCGAATGCCAGCCTGATGGAGTTGGCCCAGACGTCAACCATCTCTTCGCGTCACCCCCGCTAACAGTCGTAGTGATCCCGGGGCTGAATGGGCTAGCGTTGAAAGATGTCGTTCCAGTTTGATTCGCGGTAATGTCAGTGATTCTCACCGTCGTAGGTGTGCAATTGACATTCGAATTCCACGAGCCGACAAGAGGGGCTTGCGTCGTCGCTGGCGATGCGAAGACGGGTAATGCGATTTGGATAATAGGAATGAGAAGAAGGGTTAATGTGATAATTGCGGTGATCCGTGAAAACCGAACTACCGTCAGCATTCTCTATCTCCTAGCTTTAGTTTTGGAGATCCCAGATGGATCGTTACTTTCAACATGGAAACGGGGCGGGACCCGAGGCCATTTAGCCATTGCTTCTGGCCACTATAAAAAGGCAGAACGGGCTGTCGCGCGATATAAATCGCAACATTTGCACGCTTGTTTTTTCTTGAATATCTGTAGAATTCGAGTCTCGATCAAGAGACTTTGAGGATTGCCAAGTTTCCTACGCTTTGAGCATCCGTTCTAGGGACCTTCTAAATCATTTTCAGTGGCCCCAGTTGGGTGGAGCTTGTTGCCTCCCTGTTTGCAGGACCCAGTAGTCGTGCAGTTCCTTACACAGCCCGTTCTTCGCGAAGTGGAGCATTATGCAGCCGGCAAGAGTTACGTCTTCCAATTTCTCTTTCATCGTGGTCCAGTATTCAACACTGGCTCTGGAGCCTTCCACGACTGGCTTTCCAAAACGAACCTCGTACACCTGTCCAACATCCAACGCCCCGAGCGAGTAATCCAGGATACTCTTTCTGCCCTGGTTCAAAGGTCGGAACGGATGAGAGTGGTAGGTGGCCTCCTCGGCAAAGAGCGAAGCAATAACTTTTGCATCTTTCTTGAGCCAGGCCTTCGCGTAGTTACGAATCCACCGGTTCACAATCAGTCTATTACTAGCCATCTCAAGAATGTGCCTCAGTTATGAGGATCAAAATATCACTTACGCATGAAATCGCCGACAGATCTTCGGAAAGTAGACGGCGTCGTCCTATGTGCTTACTTTTCCAGGGCGGGCCGCTGGGTTCGGGGCTAGAGCAGTTATTCTGGCAACCTTACCGTCCACTATGATCGCTTTCACTTCTTCCCCTACGGTATCAAGGTCGACTGTCACATCATCGGCCAGTTTGACAGTGGCAATGGAAGGCTCACCTGTCTCCTCGTCGTCCAGTAGTATCTCCATCTTCTTCTTTGTAATACGGATAAGCTTCCCCTGGATGAAAGAAGCTTCTTTGAAATCCACCAGCGATACGCTACCTTCCTAAGACTTGATTGAACCTAGAAGAGTCAATTCTCGCTGATAATAGTCGAGTTCAACCCGGCCACCCCCGGTAGGGTGACAAGCAAGAAAGACTACTTGATAGTTCAAGACTAACGTTTCCCGATTCTAGCTGCTGTAATCATTCTTTTTCATGGTTTTCTTTTCCGCAAACTATCTTCTTAGCGGTTTTGGGGCTGAATTACTTACGGCTATCGTCTTCTGCGCTGCGATCGAGGAGCCCGCTTGGTGCTACTCTTCACCTTTGGGACTGGATCGGCCCCGTGGATCCACGCCGCCTTGACCAATTCTTTGAGAGCTGGATTCTTCCCTTCCTCTAATGTCCTGATCTTGACGTGGCGTGCTCGTTTGCCGCTGCCTTCGAGCAGGTGACGCGGGTCGTCGAGTCGCGCTCCGAACAGGAATCCGATTGTGACATGTTTCTCCATCGGCGAAATGTAGCAGATACGACCAAGCGGAGAATCACTGAGGGAGTAGTTGATGGCGTCATAGTAAAGAAACTCGTGCGCTCCAGGCATCGCGCTCCTTGCCATCTTGCGCAGATCGTCGCTTATCCTCCGTACTTCCTCAGAGTAGTTCGAAAGAAACTCTTTCACAACGTCGGCCAAGACGGTCAACTCCTACCTGCTAAGCACCTTAAACGCTACGCAGAGGCTTTTCTCTATTCTGTCCTTGTTTCTGACTGGGGGCGCCTCTTTATTGGGGGCTTTGTCCGCTGAAGCATCAAAACCGAGAATACACACAAAAAAAAGCAAATTCCTAACCCTGTGAACACGTAGACCCACGCGTCCCACAGCCCTCTTGCTCCGATGATTGGGAAATAGTAGACACCATTGGTCCCGTAAAATTGGGCGATTCCATAAAGCTCGTCCGCAGTAACAGAAAGTGCCCCAAACCCGTAACACGCGATTCCAAACAGTATCAACCATTTTGCTTCAGCCATCATGATTTCTTAACAACCGTCAGAAAGAGTACATCCGTGTTCTAGTCAAGATGACGCATTCGTCTCCTGGAGGATCGCTAGAAATCAACAGGGCATGCGAGGGATTGACATCTAGAGATTCAGGTTCCTTTCCAGCAAGCCTTCTTGTTCCTGTCATACCAGGAGTTTACGTACTCGCCGCCGCTGATCCTGTTGCAGACGAATCTCGCGTCGCAATAGTCGCAGAGCTCAAGGTTCCCTATCACCCACCCCGTTCCCGGGTTCATGTCCGTCTTCAATTCTACCATCTCCTCCGACAACCCCTGCGTTAGAGTATCCAGAGGATTGTTGGTGCACGGATTACAACCATTGCTACACGGATAGGGTTCAACTGTATAGAATGGACCGTTGGACCCGTTCACGGTATTGTGATAATCGCAGAAGAATGCACATGAAACCTCTACCGGTGAGAGGGATACGGTGACTCCTGGTGGCAAGAATATGTTGTAGGCTCCCTTGGTTCCAAGGTTGGGAACGGTGCCTGACGCTATCCAGCTAGCAAGTGTCTGTCTGAGTTGTCCGTCAGATATTTTCGTTGCCGGAGTAGTCTTTATGATGATGAAGGAGTTGAGCTTACCGATTCCCACGTTGTACTGGGATAATCCCGCGGAATATGTCTTGTCTGATTCTATGTCCGCGACCGCCTTTTCGATACTCTGTACCCAGGTGGACGAAGAGGAGCTTGCGAAGTATGAGCCCCAGTATATGTTCTGCCAAGTGTAGCCGTTCTTCCAGAGTGGGCCGCCACCATACTTTACACTTGCAGATCTAGCGCGGATCTGGTTCCGATGGCGGCAAGGAGTCGCGTAGTGCCAGATTCCCGATTCTTGACCGGTCGCCGCTCTTACGCCGATATGTTCGAACCCGGAAATTGGCTTTCCACACACGTTGCAGGTTGTAATATTGCTGCACGATTCGCATCTATCCTTCAGACTCGTGTTCGAAAGATCGCCTAAGAGATCTGTCTTTCCTTGGACCCTTGACATGTCGCGTTCCGTGACCGATACGCCGAACTCCATCTAAATTGTGATGTTCCTCATTGTCCAGTTCTATGGTATAGCAGTGACATGCTGCCGTTGGGACCGCCTTCAGCGATTGTTTTCTTTCATAATCTTTTCGAGATCCTTTGAGGGGCCGAACTCGCCCGTCGGGCTCTTCGTGAGCTAAGCTAGTTCTAACATGCGCTGGATGGCCAGTCGTGCCTTTCCAGCTGTTTCGTCTGGGACCCTTACTTCGTGGACCAGGTTTCTCAGCGAATTTGCCACTTTCTCCAAAGTTATGGTTTTCATGTACTGGCAGACAGCATCCTCCTTTACCGGGAGGAACGTCTTGTCAGGGTTCTCCTTGCGCATACGATGAAGAATACCCGTCTCCGTCGCAACCAAAAACTTGTCCGCGCTCGACTCCCTTGCACGACGAACCATGCCCTCCGTGGAAGCAACGTTAATCATGGGCATATCCAGATCGCCCTTCTCGGCAAAATACAGAAACTGGGTAACACAACCACACTCGGGATGAATCAGGAACTCCGCGTCAGAATTCTCCGCGAGCTTCCGATTCACAACATCCGGCGTAATCCCCGCATGAACATGGCACTCCCCCGGCCATATCTCCATCTCACGTCCTGTCCTCTCCTTCACAAATGCCCCCAGAAATAAATCTGGGAGAAAGAGAATCTCTCGGTCTCGCGGAATACTGTTCACAACCTTCACCGCATTGCCGGAAGTACAGACGTAGTCGCTCTCAGCCTTGACCTCGGCAGTCGTGTTGATGTAGGATACAACGACAGCGTTTGGATGCTCGTTCTTCCAAGACCGCAACTTCTCCCCATCAATCGTCGCCGCCAACGAGCAACCAGCGCCGAGGTCAGGCAATAGGACCGTTTTCTTCGGCGAGATTATCGAGGCCGTCTCCGCCATGAAATGAACCCCACAGAACACGATCACGTCCGCAGCCGTTCTAGCCGCAGCTTGCGAGAGACCTAACGAGTCTCCTACAAAGTCTGCGATATCCTGGACCTCCGGAACCTGGTAGTTGTGCGCCAGAATGACCGCGTTTCTCTCCTCTTTCAGACGCAGAATCTCCGCTGCCAGCTCCCCGTGTCCGTTGAACTGGAGCGTCTGGGCCATAGGAGAACATATCATGTTCTGCAAATTCCCGTGTTAAACGTTGCTGTTTAGATGCAGAGGATTCCTACATCATTGGGGACTGGAGTCTTGCGATTGTGGATGAGACCTTGTCGACATATTCTTTCAGTCTGGAGAGCATGATTGCTGCTGTAATGACGCCGATTACTTTGTGGTCCTTCAAGACTAGAACTCTTCTGATCCCTTTGTGGGCCATCAGCTCCGCGACCTGATCTAGTCCGACGTTCGCGTCTACGGAGACGAGATCACTTGTCATAATGTCTCCGAGCGTCACGTGTGAGGGGTCCCTTCCCTCGGCCACAATCTTGGAAAGATAATCCCACTCGGTAACTATCCCTTCAGGACTGCCAGTAGAGGACGCAATGATCGCGTATCCATGTCTTTTCGCTTTCATCTGTCGAGCCCCTTCCAGTGCGGTTGTGTCTCGTGAAAGAGAGAGAAACTCCTTCTCCACAATGTCTTTCGCGACGAGAACCATGGTTAGATCCTCATAAGTCGCGAATAATTAATTGTTGACAAACTAAGCCACCGGTTCCGCGGTTGCGCCTTTCGATTCAGGAAATCCCGCGAATTTCTGACCCCGCAATGCCGACGGGACAACTGCAACAAGGCTCATGATCCCCATGATTAGGAATATCGCGTGCATAGGACCAATGAAGAGAGGAATGTTGTTTGACGCGTTTGAGCCCGTGGGGGTTTCGCCTGCAAAGACTGTTTGTAGAAGACTATATGGAATGCTTGTCGCTAACACGACGAACGCAATTGAAAGGCTGAGAAGAGCGCCTGTTGTTACAAGCGTAGCCGAGATCCCCGAAGCGACCCCCCTTCTGGTCACTGGTGTCGCGTTCATGATCGAACTGATGTTAGGAGCGACGAACATCCCACCGCCGATCCCACTGACGACCATGAGAAGCGCAAGAATCGGGTAAGATGCATCTCCTGGGACTATGGCGAACCCGAATAGAGCCGCGGCCGATATCAGCAGACCCCCCGTGGTGAAACCTCGGGCCCCATATTTGTCAGATAGATAACCGCTCAAAGGCCCTACAGTAACGAAGGCTACGGCGAATGGTATGAGATTAAGGCCGGCAGTCAACGCGTCCTCGATCAGGGCTCCTTGAAAGAAGATGGTCAGCACTAGCGAGATCCCACTCCTTGAGATAGAGGCGAGAAAGTTGCTTAGGATTCCGGCAGTGAACGGCCTGATCTTGAACAGCTTCAAGTCCATCAGTGGAGTCGTAGTCTTCAGCTCCACATAACCAAACCCAGCTAGTGAGATCAAGCCCACGATCATCAGTCCTACGTCAAGGAAAGTGTATCCCGACAGGGCTCCGAGGGTCAGCCCAATAAGAAAGACGGACAATCCTCCTGCGAACAGCAAGTTCCCCGGCAGATCGATTCTCTCATGCTTGACAGTTCCGAGTTCCCGGAGTTTCTTGAAAGCCCAGAACGTCGCGAATGCTCCTATTGGCAGGTTTATCCAGAATATGGACTGCCAGCCCAGCGCCACAGTCAGGACCCCGCCTAGAATAAGGCCAATTACAGATCCACTGATACCTGCGACTAGATTGACCCCAATCGCCCGTCCCCGCTCGTTAGGAGGAAACGCGTCCGTCAGAATGGCCGCGTTGTTGGCCCAGATGAGCGCGGCACCTACTCCCTGGACGAGACGGAAGAAAACCAGAATCGTCCCTGTGGTAGCGAGACTGCAAAGCCCTGAGCCGATTGTGAAGATTAGGAATCCGAGGTTGTAGAGACGCACCTTTCCATACATGTCGGCCAGTCGGCCGAACAAGAGTAGCAGAACAGCAGTCATGAGAATGTAGCCCATAAGGACCCAGAGGGCTTCGAAGGCGGAGGCATGCAATGTTCGAGTAATCGTTGGCAGCGCGATGAGAACAATGTTCCCATCAAGCTGGGACATGAACGCGCCGATAGTCGTGTTCGTCAGTACAGTGTACTTGTATTGCATCCCACAGCCTCGCTTCGTTTTTCCTGTTAGGTGAAACGGTGGGCTGTTGGAAATCCCGTATAAGGTCTATTTCCAGAGTTCGCGCTGGTGTTCAAAGACAGTAGGAAATCGAGTTCCCCTAACCGAAACGATTTATCTCCGAGCTAGTTCGCGTTGCTTGTTACCCATGGGGCTCAGAGAACTTCTCATACCCAGAGAGAAAATCTTTTTCCAGCTTCTCGAAGAAGAGTCAAAAAATGTGTTGGCAGGCGCCGTGGCCTTCAATGAGCTGATCCAGAACTTCGACCATTTGGCGGACAAGAGGAACAAATTGAAGGACATAGAACATCACGGTGACGAAATTGTTCATTCAATCTACGACCGTCTCGTAAAGACCTTCATCACTCCCATCGATAGAGAGGACATTAGCAAGTTGGCTTCTCTCTACGATGATGTCTTAGACTACATTTACGCCACCGTCAACCGTCTGTTTCTATATGAGGTCGATTCGCCAACGGAACCGATGAGACGGTTCGCGGACTTGGTCTTGAAATCTGTTCGGGAGATCGACTTCGCCTTCGCTAGCATTCAAAAAATCAAGGCATCTGAGATCGAGACTCGATGCAACGAGGTCGACACCTTAGAGAATGAGGCGGATGTCGTTCTGAACGAGTCGGTCGCCGCCCTTTTCAAGACGACCGATGCTATCGCCCTTATCAAGTTCAAGGAGATCTACGAACTGATGGAGACAATTACTGACAAGTGCGAGGATGTTGTCCAGGTGATCCGGGACATTATCTTGGAGTATTCCTAGCCTAAGAAAGGGTTTCATAGTGTCCACAGCAGTACCGTTTGAGATAGTTGTCCTAGTGGTTGCTGTTGCCCTAGGGTTTGACTTCATGAACGGGTTTCATGATGCGGCGAACTCCGTTGCTACCGTGGTTTCTACAAGGGTTCTGACTCCTCGCGTCGCTGTACTCTGGGCGGCGTTCTTCAACTTCGTCGCGGCATTCGTCTTCGGAGTCAATGTCGCCTCGACCATCGGTAAAGGAACGATAGACCCCAAGATAGTCACTGCCTGGCTCTTGCTTGCCGTTCTCACCGGGGCTATCGCTTGGGACGTCATAACGTGGTGGTTTGGACTACCCACGAGTTCGTCTCACGCCTTGGTGGGTGGTCTCATTGGCGCTGGGGTCGTGAAGGGAGGATGGGGCGTAGTCCAGGTCGCTGGCGTCAGCAAGATAGCATACTTCATAGCCTTGTCTCCTGTGATCGGCTTCTTCCTCGCCATCGGCTTAGTACTGCTAACGGTGAGAATTGCCATGCGGTATTCCCGTTCCACATCCGACCACGCCTTCCGACGGCTACAACTTGTATCCGCAGCGCTTTACAGTCTAGGGCACGGGACGAACGATGCGCAAAAGACGATGGGAATTATTGCGGCCCTTCTCTTCGCGCAGGGATTGCTAGGCTCGACGTTCTATGTCCCGTTCTACGTCATACTGTTGGCGGGAACCGCGATGGGTTTTGGAACCTACTTCGGAGGATGGAGGATCGTTCGGACCATGGGGATGAAGATTACAAAATTGCATCCCTTCGGCGGGTTCAGCGCTGAAACCGCGGCTGCCTCAACACTTTTCGCCACCGCGTCCCTTGGTATCCCCGTCAGCACAACTCACACCATAGCCGGGGCGATCATGGGTGTCGGCTCGACGCGCAGACTCTCAGCGGTGAGATGGGGAGTAGCTCGTAGAATAGTCTACGCGTGGGTCCTCACGATTCCCGCGGCAGCCGCGATAGCTGGCCTATCATACTATGTTCTGAAACTTGCAGGCCTCAGCTAAACAAAATAGCGGCGGGTTCGACAATTGCTAACGGCGTCGAATTTCCAAGCGTCGCTTTGTCCGCTCAAGACTCATTCGAGCTCTGATCGTAAAAACCACAAGCGTACTGACCAGTCCAAGAAATCCCCCGACAAGGAGGAGACCAGTGTTGGTCGAGATCCTCGGGAATATCCCGCATAGTGTACAGCTTCCGTTCGAGTTTCCACCTGAACCTCCACTCCCTCCGTTAGACCCCCCTGGAGCTGCTTGGTTTACCTGAATCTCCATTGGTTTGCTCGTTGGTGTAGAGGGATAGCTGCTATCCATGGCCGTGAAGACGACCGTGTGGGACCCTATCTGGCTCGAGCTCGAGCTTGGTTTCCAGGAGAAAACCCCGGTTGCCTGATTGAATGATGCGCCCGCCGGTAGCCCTGTTGCCGAGAGACTGACAGTGCCGCCCGTGTTCAAGGAAACGGCTGTGACAGTGAAGTTGATCCATGTCCCTGCAACGATGGTCTGGTTTCCTGGAAGAGACAACGCGGGTGGAACCAGCGCCTGCACGTTGACGATCTTGCTTGCTGCGATGCTTGTTTTCGGCGAAGCCGAATCGGTAACTGTCACTTTGGCAGTGTATGATCCGGCGATGGAATAAGCGTGGGTTGTAGTGCTTCCGGTACCAGTCGTACCATCGCCGAAAGCTATGGTGTAAGTGTACGGAGCGGTTCCGCCTGTCGCTGACGCGGTGAACGTTACGGTTTGGCCAACCTGGGGCGAGGATGAGGAGACCTGTAGGGTTGCGGAGAGAGGCGGGGTTGCGACGACAGTCAAAGATTGAGTGCTGGTGGCTGTCTGCGTTGGCGTAGATAGGTCGGTTGCCGTCTCTTTTACTGTAAATGATTTGGCGCTGGTAAAAGTATGTGTGACCGAGGTTCCTGTGCCAGATGATCCGTCACCGAAATTCCAGGTAACCGAGTATGGAGAGGTTCCTCCACTTGTCGTCGTCGTAAATGTCACAGGTGTATTTACGACTGGACTCGCGGGCAGGAATGTGAAGCTGGTTGAGAGCGGAGGTGGCGCCGAGACGGTTATTGTCTGGGAACCCGCGGCGTTCTGGGAGGGTGAAGAAGAGTCAGTCGCGGTCTCGGTCGCGGTGAATGACTGAGCGCTCGAGTAAGCATGTGTGACGGAAGTCCCTGTCCCTGTAGTCCCGTCGCCAAAGTTCCATTTTATCGTGTAGGGAGTCGTTCCGCCCGTTGTGATCGCCGTGAAGGTCAAGGGAGAGTTCACGACAGGGCTTGATGGGAGAAATGTGAAGCTGGTTGACAGTGGAGGTGGAGCTGTGACGGTTATTCCCTTGGAACTCGTTGCAGTCTGTGACGGGGATGATGAGTCCGTTGCTGTCTCGGATACGGTGAAGGATTGCGCTGTGGTATAAGTGTGGGCTGTTGTAGCTCCGGTGCCTGTCGCTCCATCACCGAAACTCCAGCTTATTGTGTACGGAGCGGTTCCCCCTGTTGTTGTGGCTGTGAACGTTACGGGCGAGTTGATGATCGGAGTTGAGGGGAGAAACGTGAAAATGGTTGATGGCGGAGGCGAGGGTGCGCCTACGCCAATCGTGAAATGGTAGGTTAGGGCGTAAGTGCAGTTGGTCGCCGTATTGATGTTCTCGGCTGTCGCGTTGCTGTAGATAGTGTTCGTCTGGTTGCTGACAACTAAATTGCGCACTTGGTCGTCGACTAGACAATCAGAGTTGGCGTGGGTGAACGATATCGTGTTCGCGCCTTGAACCACAAAGCTGGTTATGTCGAATGTGAACGCGATCCATGTTGCGCCGTTAGCCGTGGTCAAGACTGACGGGACGCTGGCGACAAGGTTTCCGTTCATCGTGATAGTCTCCTCATTAGCCCCGTCGAAATCGTAACCCTGGAAGGTCAGGGTATAGGTGGCCCCGGTGGAAACCGGGCCCGGCATAGGGATACTCTGTCCCCACACTGTCATGGCTCCGGTTGCCGTTCCGCTCCCGTCCCAGTCCCCGGCTTCCCAGAGCCCGTACGCGCCTTTGATATTGTCGAGACCTTGTACCACAGCCACAACGTAGGCTAACGATTCCGGGGAGTACTGGCAGCTGCAGTTCGTATCTATTGCGTCCGGGGGAGAAGGTCCGCCTCCGCTCGGGTCTGCTCCGAACTCTGAGACTATGGCGGGTGCGTTCTTGAAGGATTCAAGGGACAAGACTGCTAACGGTACGTTTGCAGCGTACGCCTGGGCATCGGAGACACTCCAGGCAGGGTTGTACTGGTAGAAGTAGTAGTCGTGGAAGTCGTAGGCTACCTGGTTTAGAGGGTCCGTTACGGTTGGAAAGGCTGAGAGAAAGGTGCTGTCGTTTGGGGCGCCGAACTGACCGTAGCTTATGCTGACGATAATCCAATGGTTGTCGCCTAGGTTGCGGTCCTGGGTGATCCAGTCCTGGTAGAAGGTTGAGAGTTGCGCTGCTGAGTTGCTGGGCTCGTTCCTCGGTTGCCAAATTATCATCGGCTCATTCTTGTAGGCGGTAATTATCGGAGACCAGAAGGACAGCCATGCGGCTTCGTTGGTTATACCGTACTCGTGGTCGTCCATGATGAGCCAAATATTGTGCTGTTTCGCTATGGCAAGCAAATTGTCGAAGGCGGCCTGGTTGAAGGTGCTGACTCCGAGTACAGGGTCAACAAGACTGATTCGAGCGGCGTTGTAGCCTCTCTGCTGGAGAAGCGTGAAGGTGGCTTGCAGGTCCGCTGTTGACTCAGTTGGCAGAATTCCATCCCAAGCTCGAACGTACGGGAATGCGCCAGACTTGACCGATTGGATGACGGTGACTGACTTACTCGTCGTGAAAGTGGCGGCCTTAGCATCCGTCGCGATCAAACTTACAGTGAAAGCTCCTGGAACAGCATAGACATGCGTTGCAGGACTTGTCGTTCCTGAGACACCGTCGCCGAAGGACCAAGTGAAGGAGTACGGTGAAGTGCCTCCGGTTGCCGTGGCCGTGAACGTGGCGGCTGTCCCGTTTGTAGGCTGTGCCGGGGAGACTGTAAAAGTAGCGGAGAGAGGTTGAGGGGGTGTAACCGTGACTGAGAGTGTTGATGTTGCGGTGTGGGTTGCCGCATCGGATACGGTTTCGATAACCGAGTAAGTTCCAGCGGCCGCGTAGACGTGTGTGACCGTACTACCAGCTCCAGTCGTTCCGTCACCAAAGCTCCAACTGAAAGCGTACGGCGGAGTTCCACCTGTCGCGCCAGCCGTGAAGCTGACCGGCGCGTTGACAGCGGGACTTGAGGGATTGAACGAAAAACTGGTTGCCAGCGGGGGCGGGGCGCTTGAGCCGAAGAACTCTGTCATGACCGGGGCTCCTGCGTCGTGACTCGTAATGGTGGACAGCCCCCAATTCTGTTCGATAGTGTGAAGCCATGAGTAAAGGCTGTAAGCATTATTGGACTGGAATGCTTTCTTGACCACAGGTCCCGACCAGCTTGCGTAGACACAGCAGTTGCTGGAACTCCCGTAGCCGTTCGCTTCATCGTAAACGACGAATAGGGCGGCCCTCTTGGTCGTGAATGTGGCGCTTGACAGAATCTGCGGGACTAGAGTGGAGAGGTAGTTGTCTCCAGTGGTCGGGGAACTATCGTGAGCATTGTCTTGGTCGTTTGGTGTCAGCCAGATGAAATTGGAGGGATTCGGCTGGTTCAAGGCGGCTATGAACTCGGGGTCTCCTGTGGAGCTTGTGCTCTGGAAATTACTACAACGAGCGGCTGTCTGCATGTCGCTGAAGTCGATGAATGGAAAATGATCGCCTGCTCTCGGAGGATTGAATCCACAGGTCCCGCTTCCAGATGCGTCCTCAGCGAACGCGGTCCATGTCAGGCCAGCAGCTTCAAGCCTGTCGACTAGGTTGGTGTTCGAAAGCTGAAAACAACAGTTTCCGTCGCTACTGTAGAAGGTGTTGCCGGCGAAGAGGCCGAGATAGTTCGGCTCGCTTGGACTACCAACCTGTGAGAACGCGGTTGAAAGAGTGTAAGTGTTGGCGAGGGTCGTCTGGAATGGGACTTGATTGTAGATATTGTTAATGGCATTGTTCTCCATCAGTATGACGACCACGTTGTCGAAGTAGGTTCCAGACGCTGCCTGCGCTCGAGGCAGAGCAGGAACAGCAATTATCCCGATAATTAGCATAGCGGCCAGTAAGTGAACTCTCAAGATCAAGTTCCTCCTAGTTCAAACCCGGCAGCTCGGTGCTGCGGGTGCGGATCTAACGATACCATTCTTGTTTTCACTCTCAATTTTTCCTTCA
>Ga0137365_10000083_pt1 | contig 45107 bp, 40 predicted proteins | sample SagtaG_9_FD_104799 | JGI IMG/M metagenome (GOLD analysis project Ga0137365, IMG submission 104799) | Vadose zone soil microbial communities from Sagehorn Ranch, Mendocino, California, USA - Sage1_L_40_16 metaG | ecosystem: Environmental > Terrestrial > Soil > Vadose zone | place: USA...
GTCCCACCCGTCCCAGCTATCCAACCTCACTCGTGATCGGCGTGATCTTCGCCATTGGCTGGACGCCCTGTATAAGCCTCGTGCTGGGTTCAGTGCTTGGGCTGGCAGCCGCAGCCGCAACACTTCGGCAGGGAGTCCTGTTGCTGCTGTTCTACTCGCTTGGGATGGGTCTGCCATTTGTGCTGCTCGGTCTCGGCCTCAATCAATTGAGCAGCGTGTTGCACTGGCTCAGGCCCCATCTCGGCAAGATCGAAGTCGGCACAGGCATCGTCATGATTCTCGTGGGAGTGATGATCTACTTCAACTGGCTGGTTTATCTGAATCGCTATGCCCCTTCCTTCATCCGCCTGTGACACCGGGATTGATGAGCAAGAGTCAGCAGGAGAGAGCTGGCAATATTACTTGGTCCCTCGCTGCTCCTCCGCGTCATAGCGACGGGCGTTGCATCCATGATTGGACTACTCTTTCGTTGACCTGTTGCCGTGGCGTAGCGATTCTCGTGAATATGTCCTTGACAATACCCCCTAAGGGTATTATACTTATTCATATACCCTGGGGGGGTATAAATAAGATCAATTCTGTCGGTTCAAGAGGAGTACAATCATGGTGACATCTGGCGAAGAGAAAAAGAAGATCCTGACCCGCCTGCGCAGGATCGAGGGACAAACCCGTGGCATTCAGCGCATGGTGGAAGAAGACAAGTACTGTGTGGATATTATGACCCAGATTGCAGGGGTGCAAGCTGCCCTTGAGCAGGTGTCTCTGCTGCTCATGGAAAATCACCTGCTGCACTGTGTCTCAGAGGCCATTCAAGAAGGCAAGGGCGAAGAGAAAATCAGCGAGATCATGGATGTCATCAAACATTACACACGGGCGTAATAGCTGGAGAAAGAGCAAAGCAACTGTTGGAAAAGAAAGGGAACAGCAATGTCCATCATCGTAAGTATTGGTCAAGCACTCTTTATGGCTTTTAGTATGCTATGGGAAATCCTGTGGCCATTAATTCTTGGATTTACGCTCTCAGGGATTGTCCAAGCAGTGGTATCACACCAGGCGATGGCAAAGGCACTTGGGGGCGACTCTCCCAAGAACCTCACGCTGGCAACGCTCTTTGGGATTGCCTCAAGCTCCTGCTCGTATGCGGCGGTGGCCCTGGCTCGCTCCATCTTTCAAAAAGGGGCCAGCTTTACCGCGGCAATGGCCTTTGAACTGGCCTCAACCAACCTGGTGATTGAGCTTGGCATTATTCTCATCGTCCTGATGGGATGGCAATTTACCGCAGCAGAGTTTCTCGGCGGCATTCTCATGGTGATCTTCATCGCCCTCATCTTCCGTCTCACCTTAACACCTCGCTTGGTCCAGATGGCAACAACACAGGCTGAGAAAGGGCTCATGGGCAGGATGGAAGGTCATGCCGCCATGGACATGAGCGTGTCGGGTGGCTCGTTTTTTCAAAAGCTCTTGAGTGGCAAAGGGCTGACAGCGGTCAGTAACTACTTTGTGATGGATTGGGCCTCGGTGTGGGTGGATATTGTGATTGGCTTACTCATTGCAGGAGCATTAGCCGCCTGGGTGCCTGACTCTTTCTGGCGTGTTTTTTTCCTCTCCAACAATCCCACCCTGGCCAAGATTGAAGGGCCATTGGTTGGGCCATTGGTTGCCATGGTCAGTTTCGTCTGCTCTGTGGGCAATGTGCCACTCGCAGCCGTGTTATGGAGAGGTGGAATTAGCTTTGGTGGCGTCGTGAGCTTCATCTTTGCCGATCTGATTATTCTTCCCATTCTCGACATTTATCGCAAATACTACGGTTGGAAAGTGATGGGTTATATTCTGGTGACCTTTTACATCACGATGGCCGCAGCTGGATACGTGGTCGAATTCCTGTTTGAGGCGCTTGGGATTATTCCACAGAACCGCAATGTTGTTGCTATCACTGAGGGCATCCAGTGGAACTATACCACCGTGCTCAACATCATCTTCCTGGTCGTGGCGGCAGTGCTTGTGATCCGATTTGTCCGAACCGGTGGCCTGTCGATGCTCAAGATGATGAATGAACCAGAGCACGACATGTCTCACCACGACATGGCTCATCATGAAATGTCTCATTAGACAAGAATGGCTACTCTCTTCGCACTTGTTGCGACGTTCTTGACGTCGTTTCTGCCCATTCTCAATAAACGCATCCTCCGCCATGCTCGTCCAGCCCTCGTTGCTTGGGTCATCAACACGGTTTCCTTACCCATCCTGGCAGTGGGGACGCTGCTGTTGACACAGTGTTCGCTCACTGCTGTCTCCTGCACAGCTCAGCTTCCGCACGTGGATACAATCTTTGTCGTTGCACTCCTTGCCTCGGTCGTTCTCAACTGGGCGGCAACCCTCCTTTCGACTATGGCGCTGGAGAAGGCTGATGCCTCCCTGGTCAGTCCACTCTTGACCTTCAATCCCGCCTTTACGCTGCTCTTCGCCTGGTTCTCACTTGGGGAAATCCCTGGTGTTCGCCAAACCATTGGCGTGGTGGTGGTACTGTTCGGTGCCTACCTGATGGAAGTAGAGGAAGCTCGAACGGGACTGCTCACTCCCCTCGCTGTTCTGTTGCACCGACCTGGAGCACTCTTAGCTGTTGGGGCTTCCGCCTTGTGGGGCACAACCACCGTCCTTGAGAAGCTTTCAATTGAGCATATGACCCCGCCAAGCGGTCCAATCGTTGCGCTACTTGGAACCCTTCTCATGGTGCTGCTTCTCACACCAGCAGCGTTTCGGTCCTCTCGTCAAGAGGGACAACGAAGTCAGCAAGGTAGGTGGAAGGGATTGGATACTCATCCACGTGCAGTAGCGCTGGCAGTGCTTCTTGCAGGTATTGCTCCACTCTTTGGCTTCACCGCCATTGCGCTTGGCCTGGTCGGGTATGTCACCACCCTGTTCAAGCTGAGTTCCGTTCTGACGATCATCTGGGCACGCGTGCTTCTCGGCGAAGGCCAGATCAGAAGCCGACTCCTTGGGGCAAGTGTGATGATCATAGGCGGCATCCTTGTCGCTGCCTAGCTGTTCATGCGTCCCCTTCTCAAACAACTGCTTGAGGGGTTCCACTCCCCCATTTGGTCCCATCCTGTATACTGGAAACAAAGCGAACAACCGTCCCCTTCGCTTCCCTGGCAACATCCCCTCATCTCCTCTCCACTCGAGAGACATGAAAGTCGCAGGTTTTCACATGGCAACCCCATCTGCCCAAGCCAGAAAAGTCGTTCGCCATCTCAACAAAGGCTTGCAACTGCTCAACCACATTGTCAAAGAGGAACGCACAAGGATCATGCAACTCAAAAGAGAAAAAGCCCTCAAACGTCGAAATGCCCTCCTTGCTCACATGGTCAAGATCATGCACGAGCAAGGAGCCAGCGACCAATCCATACGCCAAGCCCTCCCCGGACTTGACCAGTTCGTCAAGTTCGCCACCAGAAAGGGCCCCGTTTCCCCCTCACAGAAGCCAGATGAAGAGGCTCCGGCTCCTGACCCCGACGAAGAACCACTCGGTTTACTCCTCTCGCAGGTCGAAACCCAGCCAGTTCATTGGTTATGGGACAAACATATCCCCCTGGGCAAAATCACCCTCCTCGACGGCGACCCCGGCATGGGCAAATCCCTGCTCGCCATCAATCTGGCCGCCCGTGTCTCTTCAGGACTGCCCATGCCCGATGGGACACCCGGCCCACAAGGAGGCGTGATCCTGATCGCCCCCGAAGATGGCGCCGCTGATACCCTTCGACCACGTCTGGAAGCCGCAGGAGGCGATCCTTCACAGGTCCTCCTACTCAACAGAGTCGAAGGCTTAGACACCAAAAAGAGAGCAGTAATCGACCGTCCCTTCTCCCTCGCCCATGACCTCTCGCTCTTGGAAAAAGCCATCAAGCGCACCAATGCCCTCCTTGTCGTCCTGGATCCCCTCATGGCCGTTCTGGGACACACCATTGACTCCTCCCGTGACCAGGATATCCGCGCCGTTTTCACTCCCCTGGCCCAACTGGCCGAGCGGACCGGCTGTGCCATCCTCATGATCCGCCACCTCAATAAAGGCACCTCGCACAATGCCCTCTATCGCGGTGCAGGCTCCATCGGCATCATCGCCGCTGCACGCACCGGCCTGCTCGTCGCCCAGGACCCTTATGATGAGCACAAACGCATCCTCGCCACCACCAAAAACAACCTCAGCCAGAAAGCTCCTCACCTGAGCTATCAGATCGGGGAAAACGAGTCGGGTATCCCGTCTATCCAGTGGCTCGAAGAAAACACCCACCCTCTCTCCACCCTGCTTAATGCTGGCCCAAACCTCTCTCGAGAACGACAGCAGCTTCTCCAGGTTCTCAAAGATGCCGACGCTCCTCTGGGCCCACAAGAGCTTGCAGAACTTACAGGCCAAAAATATACCTCGGTACGTCTCACCCTCAGTCGGATGCACGCCGTTGGCGAAATCAGGAGACCCTCTCGTGGCAAGTATACCACCCTTCATCACCCCTCCCTTCTCCACAAGAGCAAGCAGACGCAAACCACAGAGACATCTGACACAACGGATACAAGTGGTACATTAGATACAACTGATACCTTGGATACAACTGATACCTTGGATACAACTGATACAACTGATACCTTGGATACAACTGACACAATCCTGCCCGATCTCGCGAACGTCAGAACCTGTCACCCTCATTCGCCGTTAGATCGCTGGTGCAATGTGAGCCAGGAAATACCAAACTTTCTCCCCCACCTCCGTGTCGTGTCTAGATACTCCTCGGTTTGCTATAATGAGGGAGGTGCTTAGGCAAAGGAAAGGAATGCTATGACTTCCCTCATCCACAGCTTCGTAGGTGGCACGACAGGAAAGTGGAGGGTTGAGCGCGTCTCTACTCTCACAGGTCCCGCTCTGCCCACGGTCCCGCGCTTGGCGATCTTCGATAGTGATCACCCTGCCCCACCAGCGGACGGTGTCTGGCTTCTGCGCGGTGTGACGAGTTATGAGCGATACGTGCATCGGGCAGAGCGGTCTGCCTTAGTCGCTCGCCAGCCTGACTTGGGCCGTCCCAACGCAACATGCGCTGCACTCATTCCAATCAAGAAATCAGTGGTCTGGTGGGAATTGACCCAGGATGAACGACGAATGATCTTCGAGGAGCGTTCGCACCACATCACCATAGGTCTGAGATACCTACCAGCCATCGCACGCAGGTTGTACCACAGTCATGACCTTGGGGAGCCTTTTGACTTCCTGACGTGGTTTGAGTATGCACCTGCTGATGCAGAAGTGTTCGAGGAACTTGTTGGAACCCTTCGCCAGACAGAAGAGTGGACCTATGTGGAGAGGGAAATCGACATCCGTCTGGTTGTTGAGGCACTATAGCACGCGGCACCCCTTCTCAATCTCGTGGACGCGCAAAGCGAGCCATCGCACGCTACACGATCGCGGTTGTGAAGCCTGCCATGGCGGGTTTCCGGTCAGTCTCCTGCCCGAAGTTCCGTTGCTCTTCCATCGACAGACCGCAAGACGCGAGGAATGCAGCCACATGCTTGCTCGAAGGCTTCGTACTTTCGATGCCAAACCTCCATGGCTCGCCAACGGCATTGGTCACGGCTCTTGCGTAGCGCCAGAAGAGCGATCGTGCCTCGATGAGGTGGGCATTGAAGTAGTCGAAGGCGACGACACTGCCGCTGGCGGTGCCGGCGATCTTCCGAAGCGTGCTTTCGACAGCCTCCCGGTCCAGGTACATCGTCACAGCCTCCCAAAGGAAGAATGTCGGCTTGTCCGGATCGAAGCCTGCATTCACCAGTTTCTCAAGCCAGTCCTCCGTCATGAAATCAGCAGGCACGAACGTGATCCCAGTCGTGTCCAGGCCGGCCTTTTTCAGCATCTGACGTTTTGTCTGCTGAGTCTTGGGGGTATCGACCTCGAAGCAGTGGATTGCTTTCGGCATCCGGTAGAATCGTGTGTCCCATCCTGCGCCGAGGATAACAAGCTGATCAATGTCCCCGAGATGGCGGGCTAGAGCAGCATCGAAGAAGGTCGTCCGGGCAGCCGACTCGTGCGCCATCGGCGGATCTCCCTCGTAGGGGTAGCGGTAGATTCTTGGCACGTAGCCGGTCAAGCGATGTGCCAGCAGCGTCCCTGCCGTGACGAGGCGTAAGGCCAAATGGGAGACGTTGGGAAGGACCATCATCAGTCGAGCGACTGGCTCATCGAGCCTCATGCCCAACTTATCCCGCATCCACCTCGTATAGAGAGAGGCGAGCGTCGTTGACGAGACTCCCGACTTGCGGCTGAATATGATCAGCTTGATCACGAAGAGGACGTAACCGACAAGCGCGATAGGCGACCAAGCGATTTGGATCAGGCGAAAGACTCCCGCTTTGACGATGGTGCGCACAGCGCCCGAGCCCTCCTGTTTCTTTGTGAGATGACCTTTTTCGGACTGCATCAGAACTCAACTCCCCACTCTCCCTCAAAGCTTTAGCTCTTCGATCGCTTGGCGCAATACCTGTGCCGAGTGTTTGAGCTGCTGCTCCTCCGAGGGACTCAAAGCTAATTGAACAATGCGCCCGACACCCTGCCGATTGACGACAGCTGGCAAACTGAGATACACCTCCTCAATGCCATACAAACCAGGAATGAGGCAACTCACCGTTAACACGCGTTGTTGGTCTCGCAAAATCGCCTGCACAATCTGTGTCACCGCCAAGCCAACTGCATAGCTGGTTGCACCCTTGCGTCGAATGATTTCGTAGGCGGCAGTTTTGACCTGCGTAAAAATACGATCCCAGTGTTCAGGGTCAGCGGTCGTCCCCGAATCAGGATTGAGCTCGTGCAGAGGCATCCCAGCCACATTCACCCGGCTCCACACGGCAACTTCACTATCACCATGTTCTCCAATGATGTAGGCGTGGATACTACGCGGGTCGAGGCGCAACTCTTGTGCCAGCAGATAGCGGAAGCGAGCGGTATCCAGAACAGTTCCGGAGCCGATGACCGAAGTGCTGGGTAAGCCCGAAAGCTTCCAGGTCACATACGTTATCACATCAACGGGGTTGCTCACGATGAGGAAAATCGCCTCTGGACAGTACTGCACCAATTCTGGAATAAGACTCTTGAAGATATTAACATTGCGCCCGAGGAGCTCCAGGCGGCTTTCGCCGGATTTTTGTTTCGCTCCTGCGGTGATGATCACCATATCCGCTCCCTGACAATCCGCGGCAGTCCCGGCTCTCACCACCATGGGCTCAACAAAAGATAGTCCATGTACCAGATCCATCACTTCACCTTCTAGCTTGTTCCGATCCACATCAACCAGGACTATCTCGTCAAAAGTACTCTGAATCAGCATGGAATAGGCACAGGCCAACCCCACCTGACCAGCACCAATGATCGCACCCTTACGCAAGCGACGTGTAGGAGTGGGAGCAATTTCAGGAAAGGAAACAAAGAAACGATCTTGCATATGCCTATAAATCCTCCCTCTTTTCGTCTAGGCTTAACCTAGAAATATTCTATGACCTCTATCAAATGGTAGCATATAGGGCCAGTGCCACACAAGCTATTATAAAGGGCTGGGTTGAGCGTCACTTTTTTTGCATGAAGCCCAGAGGCATGGTAGCGGCGGCATTCATGACGCCAGCCCGTCTCTCGTGAATGGGTCTGTCGGCTTGCTGACTGGCGTCATGATGAAAGTTAACAAAATACTTATGGTCGTGGTAGAGGCGGCATTTATGACGCCAGTCCGCCTGTGAAGCTGACTGGCGTCATAAATGCCGCCTCTACCACGACGTAGCCATAGCCGGATTAATTTGTTAACTCTCATAATGCCGCCCCTACCATCTTTCGAGGCTCATCTCTGCAAAAAAAGAACTGCACCCTAAAGGGCAAAGTAAGATTGTCTTTCCCTTGAAGAGTAAGCTCGTATGAAGTACGATAAGAACATAAAACACCTAGAAGGATAAGCAACGCATGACCCATCTCTATTTAATTCGTCACGGACAAGCCCTCAGTGCTGTACAGAAAACAATCGGTAACACCGAACTCTCGCCTCTTGGCATCAAACAGGCTGAGCGTCTCCGTGACCGTCTAACCGCTACCGGCGAAATTGCTGCCGATGTTTTGATCGCCAGCACCATGTTGCGAGCCAAACAGACAGCCGAAATTATTGCCCCATCCCTTGGCCTACCCATCCTCTTTGACAGCGAGGTTGAAGAATGGCGTGATGGCACGGCAGAGGAGTGGAAGCTTGAAGAATATACAGCAGAATTCGATGCTGCTCCACTTGATCAGAAGCCCTTTCTGCATATAATTCCCGAAGCCGAGTCCTGGGTACAGTTTATGCTGCGTGCAGGCACCGCCCTCAACCGCATCACCCAGCAATATGAGGACAAGACCATCGTGATCGTCTGTCATGGCGGCATTATTGACTGCTCATTCATCTCATTCCTGGGCATGAGCACATTACAATTTCCCAAAGCCTTCTTTAATACGCACAACACCTCCATCACCCACTGGATACACGACTCCTACCTGGGCCTGCCGCCCAGCTGGATTTTAGAGAGATACAACGACGTCATGCACTTACGCGACATCAACTCCCCCACACACATTCCTTGGGAAAACCTCACAGCTAAGCCTGTGGTTGGAAATGATCAGCCAAAGGTGCCCACTGAGGCAGATATATAGAAGCGACCCCTCGTGGTCGCTCTGATATATAACTCTACAACAAGGAGGTTCATATGAACATCATCGACTTCTATCTTTTGGAACAGAAACGCTTGCATCAGTGGATGCGTGCGAGCGTGAGTGATCTCACAACGGACGAGTGGCACTACCGAGGACAGGGCAAAACCAACAACATTGCCTTCCTCGTCTGGCACTGTGTACGCACCGAGGACAACATCCTCCGCTTTATTTTACAGGGGCGTCCAACCATCTGGAACGAGGGTAACTGGCATGAACGCCTGCACCTACCCCCACGAGTACAGGGTACCGGCATGGCCACGGAGGAGGCCAGTAAATTCCACATCGCCGACCTCCAGCTATTCATGCAATACGCCGAAGAAGTCTGGCGCGAGTTCGAGAACTACACCGCCTCTATTCAGGATGGTGGTACAGAACTCTCTGAACGTATCATCACCGTTAAACCGCTCGGCAACATGCCTGCTATCCAGGTCATCGGACAGGTCTGCATCAGCCACTGCTTCATCCACTTCGGTGAGATTGCCTACATCCTCGGCGAACTTGGCAAACAAGGATTACCATTTTAGCAGAGATGCGAGTGCAGGTTACATGCAATGGCTATCTCAGGATGCATGTACGATTTTTGCAGTGAGCGAGCGAACATGGCAGGGGCAAGCCCCATAGGCGTGAACTTCAGCCAAGAAGGGCCTGGGTTCAAGTGCTCAAGTCAATGCCTATGAGCTCGCCCCGCCATCTGTCATCCTGAGCGCAGCGAAGGATCTGTGCTCGGTCCAGCGAGAGATCCTTCGCTGCGCTCAGGATGACAGCCGTGTATGGATGACCCACATCGTCAGGGGGAAATGGCCAGCACATCGTACTCCAAGCGAGCAGCGAAAGAACGCTGGACCTCACCGCTTGTTTGCCACACGATGTCCTGACCATCACCACCCAATGATGTGGGTACACCATACAGCCGTGCTGAAGTTCACGCCTATGGGGCTTGCCCCTGCCATGCAAAAATCGCACACGCGCCCGGTATCTCATTTGAGGTTCTCGTTGTATGAGTACTCGTGTTTATCCCCTACTCCAGATATGTATCCTATGATCACTTGCCGAGGCAATATGTTCTCCATTCGGCGACCACGCCAGCGTCCGTACCCAACTCTCATGGCCCCGATAGATGTAAACCGGAGTACTTACACTTCTCTTCCACACCAACACCAATGCATCATCACCACCCGAAGCAATATACTGTCCATCCGGTGACCAATCTACCGTCTTCACTGGCTGCTTATGACCTGCATACTCCTCAATCGTCTTTCCTGTCAAAGCATCCCACACCTGCACAAAGGCATCCTGCCCAGCCGAAACGATAGACTGACCATCCGGCGACCACGCCAGCGCATACACAGGGCCCTCATGCTCTTTATATATCAGAGCATTCCTACCATCGAACGCATCCCACACCTGCGCCGTCCCATCAAAGCTAGCAGATGCTATACGCCTCCCATCCAGCGACCACCCTACCGCAAAAATTCGATACTGGTTAGTATATGTATAAATATGCCTGCCGCTAACAACCTCCCACACCTGCACCGTACTATCTCCAAAGTCACCACCAGAAGCCACATATCGCCCATCCGGCGACCATGCCACACTGCGCACAAAACGCTTATGGCCCTCATAAGTCACTACAGGCTCACCGGTAAACCCATGCCAAACCCGTACCACACCCTCTGTACACCCAGAAGCTACATATCGCCCATCCGGCGACCATCCTACCGCCAGCACATGGCCCGTATGACCTCGATAGGTATACTCACATAAACCGCTGCTGGTATTCCAGACGCGTACCGTCCTGTCCCGTGCGCCAGAAGCCAGCCAGTTTCCATCAGGCGACCATGCCACAGCAAAAATGTTGTCGCTATGACCCGCATATATGGCTTCCATCAATGTTCTTTCGGCCCCTCAGTCAACAAATTAACTGCATGTGGCAACACAGGAAGGATACACTCAAGACACTCTTTAACCGCTTTGGGGCTACCAGGAAGATTGATAATCAGCGTACGTCCGCGAGTGCCCGCCACGCCTCGTGAGAGCATACCAAAGGGCGTATGTTGCAGACTCACAGCACGCATAGCCTCGGCAATACCGGGAGCCTCGCGGTCAATCACCGCCTTCGTCGCCTCTGGCGTCACATCGCGAGGAGCCAGACCGGTGCCACCCGTCGTCAGAATCAGGTTTACCTTCTTCTCATCGCTCCACTCGCGTAACGTAGCCTCAATCTCCTCACGCTCATCGGGAATAATTGCCCCAGCCATGATCACTGCTTCCGGTAGCAGCATAACCATACTCCGAATACGTTCACCACTGCTATCCTCACGCATACCCTTAGCACCGCTATCGCTGATCGTTAATACACCAATCGTCATCATAACTCTCTATCCTTACAGTGAACGGCCCAGAAAGCCCCAGGGTGAAGGAAGAACCCCCTGCTGCCTTCTAAGCAGGGGAGTGTCAGGGAGCCAGTTCGCGCATAATCGCCCAAATCTGGCGACGCGAACCATAGAGCCACACAGTATACGCATGCGGCAGTTCCTCAATATCCACCTGACACTGCATCACCGAAGCAAACTTACGTGCAATATCCAGCAGTTGCCCTCGCTCAGCCTCCCGACGGCTACGCGTACTCAAAGCCAACCGCCCCAAACGCTCATCCTGACTCAACGTCGCATTAATCAACGGATACAACTGCTCAAGTCCAAAAACAACATGCAACTGCTGATCTCCCAGCAGGATGCTTTCAGATGAAGCATTATGAGAAAACCCAGAAGGGAAAGCAAACCGCCCAGAACTCGCGTAGGGACGAGCGTCCTCCTGACCATCCTCTTCACAATCCGCATAGGGATGGAGGTGATATGAGGTTGGATGGGCGTCATCCTGAACACCCTCTTCACAATCCTCGTAGGAACCCTTGTGACCATCCTCTTCATAATCCGCGTAGGAACCCTTGTGACCACCCTCTTCATAATTCGCGTAGGGGCGGGGGTGGGGTTGGGAAGGGTAGGGGCCCTTGTGGCCGCCCGTCGCTGGAGCAGAATACAACTCCCCCCGCGTATAAACCGCCTCCAACCTCCTACGGATCAACTCCCGTCCCGCCTCCGGCACATCCTCCGACGGGTGTACATACGCCAGCAAACCATGCAACGGATCAGAGTAAATAAACGGACGCGAAAGCACCGCCCGCCGCCCACAAGCCGGACAGCGTGAAACATTCAAAAGGCCAGCCAACACCGTATATTGCAACTGCGGATCATGCGCAGTATTCACATATTCATAAATCGGACTATTAAACACCTTCCCACACGGACAGGTGAATGTACAGGTCGTCAAACGAGACATAACTTCTTTTCCAGGCTCAACAGCGTCTATTAAGAGGTATCTTAGAGATAAGTATAACATATTGGCTGGGGGAGAAAAGGCTTGTGGTTGGGCATAGGATTTACTAATGAAAGCCTCTTCTAAATCTTAGAAGTTTTGGAGTTGTGACAGGTGATTTCAGTACTCACTGTAAAGCAGCTATAAGCTATCTTAGCAACAAACTTATCGTGTACAATATAAAATTAGTAAGCTATAATTGCTCGTTCAAGCGCAATCACTTTTCAGAGGTGCTAATGAACAACATCGTTGAAAACGTAATAGCCACCATAGTCGTTATAGCATTATCCACAGCAGTAGAGCTAATCCTACAATTCTTTGGTCTTGACGCCCAAAAGTCTATCACTATCGCCGGTATTGTCTTATTTACACTAGCCATTCTATTCATGATTTTTAGAAAATATTACCCTGCATACATCAGATGGCTGACTAAAAGACTTCTAAAGAATGCTTTACAACTAAACACGAATGAAGCTGATACATCAAAGATAACCTTCAAAAAGGAAATTATAGCACAGGTACATCTAGAAAACTCTGAAGCGGAATTAACGCGAAGCAGCTTAGTAACAGTGTTTTCTAGCCAAGAGGAGTGCGAGCCGTACATGAGGGAGGCATTTCGTACAGCGAAAACCATCAAAATACTGACTATCAGGGGAGAAAAGTACTTCTTAGGTAGCAGAAGTCTCTTTTATAAGCTATACTTATTAAAACAAAAGCAAGCAAAGAACTTTACCATTCAGGTACTGGTGCTTCTACCTGAAGCTGAACACATTACAGAGAAACTGGCTGAAGAGCTAGGACAATACTCTGCTGAAGAAATCAGAGACAAGATGCATAATGTACTTAAAATTCTAAGGCATGGTTCAAATGAACTTGACACTTTTCTGCTCATACGAGGTAAACATTGTCAAGCAAGATTGCCTCTCTTGAACCTTGCCTAAGCAACCTCGATGATCAAAAGAGCTTCCAGGTAAGATGCTATAATGAAACGCCCAACCTCAAGATGCTAATATTCGATAATATCATGTTTGTAACAGCTTTTACTGAGCCTAAAAATGATCAAAATGCTAAGATGTTCCAACTAACACGAAGTGGAAATCCACTTTTCATTGGCCTCGAAAGGCACTTTGATGATTTATGGAAACGTAGTGCTTCTCCTTAGAAATACGCGAGAGATTATTATGTCTACCGTAGTATTTAGAAAAATGTCAGTAATAACTGGTAACTACTTATTTGCCCACACACGCCAGGCCAGGGAGAAGATTCGTCACTGGTTCAATACACAACAACACAAAGGGCAGACTTGAAGAGCTACCTCCTCCTCCCTTTACTCCCCGCCTTGTTCGAAAACGTAAACTTCAACCCTTGCCGCTCAATAAATTGTTGGAACTGTGCATAAAACTCCAAGCGATCCTGCATCGTAATCACTGCCACCGCATCTGCCGTCTCAATCGCATAAGGATACCCATAGCCACCCGCAATCACCTCGGCACGTACAACATCCAGTACTGGCTCCAGCACCCCATCATCAACCATCCAGCGCGGAAACTCCAAACGCACAGGCGGACGATTATTACTGGTTTGTAAATAACAGAAAGCCACACTCTCACGATACGCCCCGTACCCCTCCAAAACATCCCCACGCGCACAAATCATCGCCGGAGTGCGATCACCCCACTGTAAACGCCCTTGCCACAGCAGGGCATCATGAATCCTTTTTGTTTCCCGCAACACTGGCATCGGCTGCATCATATCCAACCGTCGCAGCATCGTAATCACATCACGCGCATAGCTCGTATCAATATAGCCAATCAGAGGCACACGCTGCTCCTCCGAGGTACGCAAGAGCGAGACAGCAGCCGCAATATACCGCTCCCGGTAAGGACTAGGCATCGTCAAAGCAAACGAAACCACCAGCGAACCATCAAAGAAAACCACCGGACTATGCACCGGATCACCAGCATGCCGCGCATGAGCATACTGCTCCATCGCATTGCACAGCGTCTCAACCTCCAACATATAGCGGCGCAGATTCACCTGCATCTCAGAATAAGGATAGCTATCAGGATCGGCAGTCTCAATCTTTGCTTCCTCCATAATTTCTTCCGGCGAGAGCACTTCCATGCGCACATCTTTCGTGTATGAGCGTCCATGAGCGTGCGGATTGGCAAAGAGACCCACTTGAATAAGTGCCACAGGAATAGAAGCATCACGCCACGGCTGCAACTGGCTCCCATCAACCGCCACAGTTGTAATCCCCTCAATGCACTCAGCCCATTGCCGCGCCTGCTCGTGATTGGCAAAACTGCGTCCAAACACAAATACCGGTGTATGCGTCATGCTGGCACTCGTACGCTCCACCGAAACCAGCCAGCGATCAAATTCAATCGTGGGACGCGCACCGGCTGGCACAGACGCGCCCGACGGCGGCAACATCTCCTCCAACTGCTTACTTGATGGATACCCTACATCAAGTGTCTCCAATGCATACCGATAAGCCTGCAATTGATCACTAAACGAGCCATCATAGACGGTAAACTGTCCTTTTTTCAGTTGCAGAGCCGCTTGCAGTTTGCCTTTATGTAACATTATACCACCCTCGCCATAACCTCTTCTTCCATCACCTGGCGCGTCTCCCCATCCACCTTACGCAAACGCACCAGGCTATCCAGCCCCTGCTCAAAGGTATCATCATGGCTGATCACAATCAGTTGATCGAAACCACGTACCCTGCGAATCTGTTCAGCCAGATTCATCCGCCTCAGCTCATCCATATTCTGCGTGGGCTCATCAAAAAAGGCAATATTCAAACTCGAGAGCTTTTTAAGGAGAGCTAGCCGCACTGACAAAGCCGCACTCATCTGCTCGCCACCGCTCAACTGGGCAAAGCCACGATTGATCCCCTGACGCCGTAGCACGATCTCATACTCGTTTTGCCACGAGAGCTGAGCCGTCCTATCTCCCATAATCTCCCCAAAAATACGATTGGCCTCCGCCGAAATATCGCCCAGCATCGCCTTCAACACATGCGGCCCAGCTTCTTTGATCAGCTTGCGGAACATCTCCATCATCGTCTGCAGCTCTTCCAGTGTCACCTTCTCCTTCTGAGCAGCTTCCAGTTCGAGCAGCAGAGCCTCAGCCTGCTCTATCTGCCGTTCCAGCGTTCGAATACGCTCTTTCGTATACTGGATCGCCTCAGCCAGCTTGCTCAGATTACCACTCAGTTGCTGAATAACTGCTGACACCCTATCCAACTCCTCAGCGTCGAAAGTCGCCTCGGCCTGGCGATAGGCCTGTTCGGCCACCTCTAGAGCCTGCTGCGCCTGCTCCGTGGCATGCAATATTTCCTCATATGCTTGCTGGCGTCGCGGCAGTAGCTGCGCGTCCTTGAGATTGGAGAGATACCCCTGGTAGCCATCCTTCGTCTGGCGTAAAATGCCCTCCTGCTCACCAATACGCACCTCAATACCTGCGTAGGCACGCAGTTGTTGCTCCAATGCCTGCAATTGTTGCTCTGTAGCCTGAAGTTTCTGCTGCTCGCTCTGCAATTGCCGTGTGTAAGTTGGCTCCTGCTTCATCTTTTCATATTGAGCATTTTTTTGCCCACGCGGATCATTGAGCTTTTCCAGGTCCTGCTTCACCTGGTTCAGTTGCTCTTCGCTTCCCCGCAGTTCCTTCGCCTGCTGCCGCCGTTCCTGTATCAAGCTCTCATGCTGCTCCGCCTGCTCCTCTAGTTGCTGCACCTGCATACGTAAGCCTTCCAGTTCGCGTACCTGAGCATCCGCTTTCTTGCTCTCAGTGCGAGCCGCCTCTGCCCGCGCAATTTGTTGCTCAATACCTTTGAGAGCATCCAGGTCTTGCACCATCTCCGTCGTTTCGCGTTCCAGACGCATGATCTCAATAGCCAGTCGCTGCAAATGCTCGGCCAGCCCATCACGCTGCTCAACATATTGGCCCAGCTTCGCCAATGCATCAGCATACTTCTTTACAGCGGTCATACGCGCCACAAGCGTGCCTTGTTGTTGGCCGATTTCATCTAAGCGTTCCCGATCAATACGAATCTGGCCATCAAAATACGCTTCCAGACTGATCACACCGCGCTGCTTGATATTCAGGCAGGGTTCTTGCAGAAAAGGGCATTGCCCTCCTACCGATTGCTTACGCGATCTGACATAGCCCTCAATATTGCCCTCTAAGCGAAAACGTTGTTCGGAGAGCTGCCCATGTTGCTGTTCCAGTACAGGCAATTCTTCTGCCTCCGCACGATGATCCTCGATCTTCGTAATTGTCGCCTCAGCCTTGCGCAAACGAGCAACATGCGTCTCACGCTCTTCCTGCTTCTGACGTAACTGCTCACGCTTCTCCTGTAGCTGTTTCTGTCGATTCATGCGCTCGTTCTGCTGCGCACGCAGATGTGCGACTGCCTCTACCCGCTCCTGTAACAACGCTGCCACCGGCTGCAACGGCTCAATAGCCGCAATACGCTTCTGTCGTTCTTCCAGTTGTTGCAGGTAGCCCTCCCACCGCTGCACCAGCCGCCGCCCTTCCTTGACCAGTTCATCATACCGCGCCTTCTTACTCGTCAACTCCTCAAGCTGCTTCTCCAACTCAAACTGCTCATCGGCCAGAGGAGATAAATCGATAAAACGCTGCCGTGCTTCCTCCACCTCAGCCAAGCGTTTCTGCAAATGCTCGATATTTGTCTGCACTTTGGCCAGAATATTCTGCTGGCCGGAGTACTGTTTCTGCAAGGCATTGCGTTGGCTTTCATCCTGGCGCAATTGCTGAAGGACCTCACTCGCCTGCTGATAGCGTTGATAATCACCACGAGCAGCCTCAACTACCTGCTGGGCCTCACGCGCATGCTCAAGTTCTTTGTGACGATCCTGCAACCGCTCCTGCAAGCCCTGATATGTACTCTTGCATTGCTCATACCGATGCTTGCGTTCTACCAGTTCATCCTCTTGTTGCTTCAGCACCGTCTCTCGCTCCTGGGCCTCTTCACGCTCCCGCGTCCACTGCGCGATCTGCTCTGTCTGCTGCTGATCGCGTTGCCGCTCCTCCTTGAGCATAACACGCCACTCTTCCACCTGCCGCGTCTCATAGGACAGCCGTTGTATCTCACCCTGCTGCGCCAACGCCTGTTCTTTATATTGCTTCTGCGCCTCTAATAAATATTCAAAAGCCCGTGTATAGTCTTCAATTTGCAACAAGGTATCAAAGGTCTGCTTCCGTATCCGCGCCGTTTCCAGGAAAATAGCCGTAAACGTCCCCTGCGGCACACCCAGCGCATCCTTAAACAGCGAGGACAGCGCACGTTCACGATCAACGCCAAAAAGCTCGTGCAGCTTATCCAGCACATCGGCCTTCTGCTCCAGCTTGCTGTCGGCCTCACAATCATAGATAAACCAGTAGGCCCCGGAGCCACATCGTCTTTCAACGACATACGGGCGATCATCGCTACCCAGAAAATGCACAGCCATATGCCCATACTTCGCCCCCTCACGCACAAACTGCCCCTGGTTATAGGGCAGATGGTCGAACAGGGCATAGCCAATCGCCTCCACAATCGTCGTCTTCCCCGCCCCATTGGCTCCACTAATAGCAGTCGTCCCCCGCCGCAGATCAACAGCGATCTGGCGGTAACTCTTAATATTTTCTAACTCAACACGTGTAATCAGCATCCAGATACAGCCTTCCCAGCAAGCAAAATTTGCAATGCTCCCACTACTTTCATTCTTTCACCATCAACAGAAAGTGGTCAAACAAACTATGCTTTTGCCGCTGCTTTCTCACTGCGGCGTCTGCGGGGGCGCGTGTGGCCGTTAGCAGTGGCCTGACTTTTGACTTCTCTTTCCTCGACAGGTTCGATGGCTGCATCAAGAACTTCACGGATATCGGTGACAAAGATGAAATGCATTTGTTCACGAAGCTCTTTGGGCAGGTCTTCCAACAGATCGTACTCGTTCTTTTTGGGTAGGATGACGGTGCGGATGCCGGAACGATAGGCGGCCAGCACCTTTTCTTTGACACCTCCGATGGGCATGACTTTGCCACGCAAGGTGATCTCGCCGGTCATGGCGACGTCGGAACGGACATTGCGGCCACTTGCCAACGAGACCAGCACGGTAACCATGGTGACGCCTGCCGATGGTCCATCTTTGGGAATGGCTCCGGCGGGTACATGGATGTGGATGTTCTGATCTTCAAAGACATTGGCTGGCAAGCCCAGGGCCATGGCATTGGAACGTACATAGCTGAGAGCTGCTGTCGCCGACTCTTTCATCACGTCGCCCAGTTGTCCGGTGAGTGTCAACTGGCTGTGTTTGCTGGGCATGCTTGCCGCCTCGATGAAGATGATCTCCCCACCAACGGGCGTCCAGACCAGACCGGTCGCGATACCTGGGCGGTCGATGCGCTCGGCGGCCTCCTCGAAGAAACGGGGGCGTCCCAGATATTCTTGGAGCTGGTCAGCTGTGACATGGATGGGGGTCTCGCGGCCTTCGGCGACCTGTTTGGCAACTTTGCGACAGAGCGAGCCTACTTCACGCTCCAGATTACGCACGCCAGCTTCACGGGTGTAGTCACGAGCGAGACGGCGCAGGGTATCGTCATCGACCGTCAATTCGCTCTCGTTGAGTCCATTGGCCTCAAGCTGCTTGGGCAAGAGGTAGTTACGGGCGATGTGCAACTTCTGCTCCTCAGTATACCCTGAGAGTTCCAGTATCTCCATGCGGTCACGCAAGGCAGCGGGAATGGGTTCCAGAGCGTTGGCAGTCGCGATAAACATAACTCTGGACAGGTCGAAGGGAAGGTCCAGGTAGTTATCGCGGAAGTTGTAATTTTGCTCCGGGTCCAGGACCTCCAGCAAGGCTGAAGACGGATCACCGCGCCAGTCTGCGCCCACTTTATCAACTTCGTCGAGCATGACCACGGGATCGTTGGTCTCGACACGGCGCAAGGTTTGGATGATACGTCCTGGCATAGCTCCGATATAGGTACGGCGATGACCACGAATTTCGGCCTCGTCGCGAATACCACCCAGTGACATACGGGCAAACTTGCGGCCTAATGCCCTGGCAATCGACTGACCAAGGGAGGTCTTACCTACTCCTGGCGGGCCGACGAAACAGAGAATGGGTTCACGATTGAGCTGGCGAGTGGCTTCGTCGGATTGCAAAGGCTGGGTAGGTTGGCGTCCTTCAGCGTCGGCTAGAGCCTCTTTGGCGGCGATCTCTGCTTCACGCCGCTTACGTTCGGCCAGACGATCTTCTTTCAAACGGCGCACAGCCAGGTATTCGAGGATGCGGGCTTTAATCTTTTCCAGGTCGTAGTGATCGCGGTCAAGCACCTCGCGTGCATGGGGGACATCGATGCGTTCACCGGTACTCTTGCTCCATGGCAAGCTGGCAAGCAGTTCGATGTAGGTGCGAATGATGCTGTATTCTGGTGAGATCGTAGGCAATTTCTCGAGACGTGAGAGTTCACGATTGGCCTCTTTGAGGGCTTCGTCGGGCATCCTGGCTTCATCGATCTTACGGTGTAGTTCGTTGATGGTGGCTTGCTCTTCGCTCTCTTCGCCAAGTTCGCGCTGAATGGCCTTGAGTTGTTCGCGGAGCAGGTATTCGCGCTGAACTTTGCCCATTTCTTCCTGTGCGCTGGTCTGAATCTTTTTGCCCAGTTCAAAAATCTCTAGCTCATGTCTCAGGTAACTGCTCAGATTTTCGAGCTTGGCACGCACGGAGTTGAGTTCAAGCAGTTTCTGGCGCAGTTCGAGTTCCATCTGCATGAAAGTGGAAATGACATAGACCACCTGGCGTGGCTCTTCGAGATTGAGAGCGGCAGCCGCGACGCCTTCGGGAACATTTTGAACAAGGGTAACAAGACGCTGGAAGTATTGAACGACATTGCGTTTGATAGCTTCAGTTTCATCGTCGTTTTCCTGGATATCGGGTTTGATAGTGGCATGAGCGACCAGATAGGGCTTTTCCTGGGTAAATTCACCGATGGTGACCCGTTCCAGACCCTGGACAATAATTTGTACCGTATTGTCAGGCATGCGTAACATACGCGCTACGCGAGCGACTGTGCCTATCTCAAAGATGTCTTGTGGTCCGGCCTGCTCGATGTCAGCGGATTTCTGAGCGACCAGTACTACTAGTCGATTGCCACGCATGACGTCGTCAATGAGGCGAATAGAACGCTCTTGCCCAACGCCAAGCGGCTGCACAGCAAAAGGATAGACAACGATATCCTTGAGCGGCAAAACTGGCAAGACTTCGGGAATGTTCAAATGCTCTTCATCGCTCTCACTTTGGTTTTCCGCCTCTCCATCGGTTTGATGATCATCGTTTTCTTGCTGATCAATGGGCTTCTTGTCTATGATATCGAGCGTATCTGTATAGAGGATTTCGCCAGAAACAGAAGGTGCTTCTGTTGGCGGTTCCTCGTGTTCTAGTTCTGAATTTGTATGTTCTTTTTCCATATAAAAACCTTCAAACTCTTCTTCACACATGCTGCTGTTCTATGTTTCTTGCTTGGGGACTCTTTGCTCTATATGAACACGTTCGGGCTTGCTTTGAGGTAACGTGGGTAGGTCTACCCACAGGAAACCGTTTTCGTAGCGAGCCGTGACGTTGTCGAGATCGATGGGCGTGAGTAGCAGGACTTCGATACGGAAAGGTCCGTAACGAATCTGGGCTTCATGATAGTAGACGTTAGCGTTGTATTCGGGGTCTTCGCGTCTATTGCCACTGACCACTAAAGCGTCCTCATATAATGTAACATCGATTTCCTCTTCTTTCATCCCAGCCAGTTCGATCTTTACGGTGAGCATGGCCGCTGACTCGCGAATATCGGCGAGTGGTCGCCAGATGGCAGAATATTGCAAAATGGCTTGATGGCTCTGGCGGAGAGCATCATGCCACAATTGACGATAGTGACGCTCCAGTTGTTGCGGAGAGCGATCACTATAACGGTAGGTCACATACCGGTAGCGTATGTGCATGGTTTGTTTCCTCGCTTAAGATTGCTCATGTGAAAAGGCAAAAGGTACAAAAGAGAGATAGATGAACTCTTTGACCTTTTGCCGTAATAGGCGATACGAGAACGAGAGCGGCCTTCTGCACATCGAGAGAAGCTAGATGATGGGCAAATCTTTTTCTCCATTAGCGAGGGCTTTCTGGCACTCTGGGCAGAGATATTCATACTCAGAGTGGCTTTCAGAGAGTACATCACTCTGGACAATACGCGCATAGCGCAAATGTGTTGCCTTGTTACACCTAGCACAGGTGACATAAGTTTCTGTGATGGCGGTGCGTCTGGTTCCAAGAATATCTTCCTGCATATCCGATACATGCCTTTCTTTCGTGATAAGAGTGTAAGCAATTTGTCAAAGAAAAGGGCGAACAACAAGAAGATAGCCTGCGCTTGGCGGCTTACCTTCGTCTCTGATTATGGCATGTTAAGTCTAAAATTGCAAGGGTTTGACGTGTTTCGCTCTTTGTGCTACTATGTTTTTAGGTTCACCTTTGGTATCGCTACTAGTCGATACGACCATTGGATGCTGAGTGCGTGATTTGCTATGGGCATCGGCTATGCATTGTGGCATGGCTGCCCCTACTGAAGAGGGCCAAACATCAATGATCACGGAAGCGATTAAACGCTGGCTAGAAAAACTATTTGCGTGGTTCTCTGGCAAGTCTGTTGCGGAGAACGCATACGCTTCTACGGCAAGCCCTTTAACCAAAAGCGTTGCCCAGGAGTCGATAGGGCGATCAACGAGCGATAGTGTGACACCCCAGCCAGGTGCTGCGCCGCGTATTGTTGGGCAGGGAGAGATAAGTTGCTCAACCATTGATGAATGGCCGGAGCGGGCGACACTGCCCCCTATGCCTCCACCTGTCTCAACCGAAAAAAGTGAGTTGGTGGTCCCACCCTCGCAGATACCCGTGACTCCTCCCGTTGAGAAACCACTTAGTGCGTTGGATACAACTCTGGCTCAGCGAAAGACGTCACTTCCGAGGACGCCGCCGCTGACTCCTACGCCGGAACAAAAGCTGGAATTCCTCCATTATCTTGTGCGGCATGGCATTGTCAATGAAGGCTTCACCGAAGGGCAAGTGCCGGAACAATACCATAAGTATTAGTACACAGAAAACAGGGCTTCTAACGAGTAGAAGCCCTGTTTTTTGCATGCTAGCTGGCTAAGCTGAAGCCCTGAGTTTGTGCCTCTTCCTGCGTGGTAAAGAATACCAAGTCGGGTGCGTCGGGCATTTGTGTGATGGGATAGTATTGTTTTGTAGCGATTACCCCAACAAAGGTAGCATCGGCAGGCACTTCTCTTTTATCTCCGGCCACATCGACAGCTTGCAATGTAGCTACAGCCGTACCGTTAGCATCTGTATGGTGGATTTCGCCCGTTGGCCGGGTAGTGCCAGGGGTAGCTGTGGTATTGAGGCTATGTGGCAGTTCAATGTGTTGGCTTTGCTCGTCAGCTGCCTGCTGAAGTAGGCGTCGGCGTACCAGTAGATAAGTAACTATGGTAGCCATAACCAAGCCTAAACTGAAACCAAAGATTGTCCAGAAGGTGCCATCGCGCTTACGGGCAGGCTCCAATAGCTTTTGGCTCTGTTTACCGAGGTTATGTGTCACTTCGCTGCTGCGCTTCACAAGATCATGAGTAAGCTGGCTACTGCGCTCAGCGACGTCGTGTCCCAATTCACTACCACGTTTCATCCAATCATAAGTAAGTTGGCTTCCGCGATCTGTCCAGTCATTAATAGTATCACTGCTCTGTTCGACGGCCTGTTGGTTCAATTGGCGTCCGCGCTTGAATAGCTTACGGCTGCGTTTGGCCACATCTTGTGTGAGCTGGGTACCGCGTTCAAGCAGGTCGGAGGTGAGATTGCTGCCTTGTGCTGCGAGGTTAGCGGTGCGTTGCTGAAGTTCCTGGTTCCAGTCAATACCAGCCTCGCGCAGTTGCTCGATCATCTTCTTAAGTTGGCGACGTTGTTTGCTCTCAGTACGCAAGGCTTGACGCAATTGCTTTGCTTGCGCACGAAGCTGTTTGGACTGCCTGTGGAGCTGGCGTGCTTGCTGGACAGCACGCTGGCGACGGGCAAGGGATATGTCATCCAGTTGGCTCAAGGCCATGGCCTCAGAAACGCTAATGTTATTCTGTATCTCTTCGGCCTCTTCCTCTGGTGACTGCTTGGGCTGACGCATAAACTCTACCATTGTTCTTATCATGGGGCCCACGACGGTCAATGTGAGTACACCTACACGTAACCAGCGGCCTCCTGTTTCTACTGCGGTCGGTTTTTCACGGTTCATATAGACCTCTCCTTCTCATGTGTTTGCTACGCTGCTCTAGGACACTATCTGTGTTGTAAGTGTCTGTCTAGTGAGTTACAAAGATATCACGTATGACACCCGAAAAGAGATGTTACTCTGTCTGTAGATGAGAGTTAACAAATGAATCCGGCTCTGGCTACGTGGTGGTAGAGGCGGCATTCATGACGCCAGTCCGCTTCACAGGTGGACTGGCGTCATGAATGCCGCCTCTACCACCACCGTAAGTATTTTGTTAACTTTCATCTACAGCCATGCACAAGAAAATGGGAGCGTACAACGCTCCCCCGTTTGTGGGGTTCTTCTTTGTAGTCCAAGCACTAGTATGTCAGGTTATATAAGCATATGTCAAGGAAAATATGAGGGTTGGAGTTGCTACGTCTCGTCAGTGTTGGCTGGGTTCAGGCGCAGGACAAGGCGACAGAAATGTAGCATGGCGGCAGCAAATTCTAAATAAGCGGTATCACTGGCTGCTGCCTGCTGGGTTACCATGGCGCGACGACGTAGGGCGCGTAAGACGATCAGAACGTCTTCTTTGAAAGAGGCGTCGATGTCGTCCTGCTGTACCAAGTGCTCTACCTGTGAGACGATGGATTCAATTCTACGGCGCATCATGCGTAGCTCGCCCATGTGGGCGTCACCATCTACTATCTCATCTTTGTCTGCTCCACCCCAAAATAGGGAGTCGGCGGATTGCACGTGTCGTTTGAGTGTGTTGCCAGGATGTAAGAAAGGTATGTCCTGTGAATTGCCTGGCTCACTAATATAGGTTGGTCGGAGGTGAGTCTTAGGTTCTTCCTGCGTTACCCCCAACTCACGTAGTAGCCGGGCCAGTTCTGCTTCCCAGCTTGCCATAGAACACCCTCCTTTTCAAAACAAACGAAACAGTTTTTCTTGATGAGTCGAGTTAGCCTCAGTGGCAGTGTAGCATAGTGAGGCTAAGTTGTAAATGGTGTTTAAGGAAGGTAGAGTGTTCTGAAATAAACAAAAAACGAGGTGGCTGCCTAGGCAGGCAGCCACCTCGTTTTTTGTTTATTTCAGCATCATCTGCGCGGCCTGCCGTGCCAGGTCAACTAGCCAGAAGGGCAACACGGTTCCCATAGCAAACATTCCTACGAAGGCGATGCCTAGAGCGATCCAGGACATGACGCCGACCTGTGCAGGCTGACCTGCCTCGACGGTACTGGTGGTTGGCGTGGTTGCCTTGGTGGTATTGACTGCTTTGGTGGTGGGTTTTACGGCAACGGCTGTAGCTCCGCTACCACCGCTTGGAGCAGCCAGAGTACCGATATTGCCTGATCTGGCTGAGTTACGTCTACCTGTTGGGACTGCAGGTATTGATGTGGCGGGGATCGGTTCTTTCTCCATAAACATGGTGGCAGCGACACGGAGGTAGTAGTACATACCCAGGACACTTGCCAGTACGCCGATGATCAGTAGTTCGGGGTGTCCACCTACGAGGGCGGCGTAGAAGAGGTAATATTTGCCTGCGAAGCCGGCCATGGGTGGGAAGCCGGCCAGGGCAAAGATGAAAACGGCCAGTAGACCGGCCAGGAGGGGTCGACGATACCACAGGCCGCGAATCTCGTTGTAGCTGCTGCCGCTATTGTCAAGGCGTTCCAGGACGGAGACGACTCCGAAGGCACCCAGATTGAGGAAGGTGTAGCAAAGCAGGTAGAAGAGAATGGAGGAGAGACCGACAATGCCACCAACGACAACACCTATCAAGAGATAACCAGCGTGAGCAATGCTGGAATAGGCGAGCAGGCGTTTCACGCTGGTCTGTACAAGAGCCAGGATATTGCCACCGATGATGGTGAGAATGGTGATGGCCCAGACGACAGGCATCCAGTCGCTGCTAGTCGTATGAAATGCCACATCGAAGACACGGGCAAAGGCGATGAGTGCAGCGGCTTTTGTACCTACGGACATGAAGCCGGTGACAGGGGCGGGTGCGCCATCGTAGACATCGGGTGTCCATGCCTGGAAAGGGATAGCCGATACTTTGAAAGCAAAGCCGACGACGAGCAGGCCCATGGCAACGAGGAGGAGTGCTGAGCTATGAAAAGAAGGTACATGTGTGAGATTCGCATTTGATAAAGCTTTGTTGAGTAAGAAAGTGCCTATGCCAGCAAACGAGGTGTGGCCTGTTGCAGCATAGGTGAGGGCGATCCCGTAAAGTAAGAAGGCTGAAGCGAAAGAGCTGAGCAAGAAGTATTTCATACCCGACTCTTGCGAACTGTTGCGTTGTGAGATGAAGCCACAAAGGATATAGAGGGCCATGGAAAGCATTTCCAGACCCAAGAAGATGGTCAGAAAACTAGCAGCGGCAGCCATCAGCATCATGCCGATGGTAGCAAGCAGGAAGAGGGCATAGTATTCTCCCTGATGCACAAGGTTAAGCCGCTTGAGATACTGTGGGGAGAGAAGAATACCAAGTGTACTGGCACTCAGGATGATAATGTAGGCGTAGAGTGAGCCGAAGTCAGAGCCGATCATTTGATTGAAGGCGGGCTGCTGGTCACCTGCTACAAAGAGGATGATGGTGGCGACAAAGGCTCCTGCGAGGCCGAGTAGGCTCAAGAGCGGCAAGATGATAAAGTTTGAAGGCTTGCTGGGAGTGACGTTCTTGTCAGACGGTGAGACGAACAGGTCTGCAAGCATAACGAGCAAGGTTATGACGGTCAGGACCAGTTCTGGTGCAATACGTGCCCAATCGGCGGCACTTACTGAATATGTAAATGTCATAGAAAAATACCTCTACCGTATAAATGCCGTACTCAGGTTTTGTAGTGTGTTGAGTACCGAAGGCTCCATGATATAGATAAACGGGGCAGGTTGAATACCGATATAAAAGATGAGCAGTAGCAACGGTAACAGCGGTAAGAACTCACCCAGTTGGAGATCAGTCAGTTTGCCTTTGCGTTCCAGGGCTGCTACGGCACCTTCTGTTTGTTTGGGTCCTTCCATAACACCCAGGAAGAAACGGATGAGATACCATGCAGCCGGAACAACGACGATGGTGCCTAGCAGTCCAAAGCTGATACTGCTGTGGAAGGCTCCCAGCAGGGCCAGGAACTCACCGGCGAAGTTGTTCAGTCCTGGGAGGCCAAGCGAGGAGAGGGCAGCAATGAGCATGACGGTTGCCAGGACAGGCACACGACGGGCTATGCCTCCGAATTCACGAATATTGCGGCTGCCGGTGCGAGCCTCGATAAAGCCGACGATCAGGAAGAGAGCGGCGGTAGTGATGCCGTGATTGACCATTTGCAGGACTGAACCCTCGATCCCTTGAGCATTAAAGGCAAACATACCGAGCATGACGACACCCAGGTGACTGATACTGGAATATCCCAGCAGCCGTTTGAGGTCGGTCTGTACGAGAGCCAGTACTGCGCAGTAGAGTATGCCAATTACTGCAAGGGTATTGAAGAGAGGAGAGAGGGTATGTGCTGCTGATGGGAAGAGCGGCAGGCAGAAGCGCAAGAAACCGTAAGCACCTGTCTTTGACATAGCTCCGGCCAGCATAGCTGTGACGGGTGCGGGAGCTTCACTATAGGCATCGGGCAACCAGCTATGAAAGGGGACAAAGGGGACTTTGACGGCGAAGGCGGCGGCGAAAGCTAAGAGCAGCCAGATTTGCACGCTACTATCTAACTTGCCGTTGAGCAATGTTGCCAGATCGAGGGTATAGCTGCCACCTGCGAGCTGCTGGTGATAGTAGCCAAGGGCAATGATGCCTGCAAGCATAAGCAAGCTGCCAACGGAGGTATAAAGGACGAACTTGAAGGCAGCGTAGATACGACGTTCACCGCCCCAACTGCCGACCAGGAAGTAGGCGGGTATCAACATCACTTCCCAGAAAATATAGAAGAGGAAGAGGTTGGTAGAGAGAAAAACGCCAATGATGCCACTTTCCAGCAAGAGCATGAAGGCCATGTAGTTCTTGGCTTTCTGCTCAATGCCGAAAGAAGCGGCAATACATATGGGTGTGAGCAAGGCGGTAAGTGTGACCAGTAAGAGGCTGATACCATCAACACCGAGGCTGTAGTTGATCCCAAGCGAGGCAATCCAGGTGACCTGTTCGTTGTAGAGGAACGTCCCGTTGGGGGCGTTGCCGATGGTGGGTGAGGCGATGCTCACTCCGGCCTGTGAATAGGCCAGCATGAGTACAAGTGCGAGGAGTAGATCCATCCAGGCGATGGCCAGGGCCGTCCAACGAATGGCGGTTAACCGTTGACCAGGGATGAAGAGGATGGCAATACCTCCCAACAGAGGCACAAACGTGATAATTGATAAGATTGGAAACATGCTGACTACCCCCTTACTGCATAGTACACGATAATGAGTACTACGCCAACCAGAATTGCCAGAGCGTAGTTACGCATGTAGCCGGTTTGCAGGCGACGCAAGCCTGCGCTGGTGCCGCGTAAGGCCAAGGCCACGCCCTGGCTACCTTTGTCCAGCGTATCGCCTTCCAGGAAGCGTGTCGCTGCTCGCCCAAGCCAGAGGATCGGCTGAACAATGATAGCGTTGAGTATTTCATCGACGTAGTACTTGTGCAGTACCAACTGGTAGATGGGATTGCTGTTTTCTTTGTACGCGAAGCCGCGTCCATACATGCGCCATGCTACGAAGATACCCAGTAAAGCAACGAGAATGCTTACACCTGTCGAGAGCCATTGTACACCGAGTGAGCCTTCCGAGATGTGTACAGTTGAGAAGACGGGATCGAGGAAACTGGTAAAGGGATGGACATTGGGTAAGCCGAACAGCCCATAGGAGCCGACGAAGCCACCAATAACTGAGAGAACCGCTAGAATAATCAAGGGGACGGTCATCACAGGCGGAGCTTCGTGAATGGTGTGATGATTGCCGGTTGAGTGGGAAGGCTCTTCTTCGTCCAGTAATTCCTCGTGAGTACGGCTAGTTGACGTGTTGCCGCGATAGTCACCATTGAAGATGCCAAAGAAGAGGCGGAACATGTAGAAAGCTGTTAGACCGGCGGTGAGAAGGCCCATGATCCAGAGGAGATAGAAGATGCTTCCACCACCATTTGTGGCCTGGGTGAGCAAGGAACTAAGAATTTCGTCTTTGCTCCAGAAGCCAGCAAATGGTGGTATGCCACTGATGGCTAAGGTTGCGATTAAGAAGGTGAAGTAGGTGATGCGTAGTCGTTGGCTCAGACCTCCCATCTTGCGCATATCTTGCTCACCATCGAGGGCGTGAATGACGGCTCCGGCTCCCAGGAAGAGCAGAGCCTTGAAATAGGCGTGCGTGGTGAGATGAAAGATACCAGCACTATAGTTATGTGCCCCCTCGGCCATGAACATGTAGCCCAGTTGACTGATGGTTGAGTAGGCCAGCACGCGCTTGATATCCAACTGGCAGAGGGCAATGGTGGCGGCGAAGAGAGCAGTGACGCTGCCGATTACGGCGACGATCAGAAGTGCGGTAGGAGCTAATTCAAAGAGAGGATAAGCGCGGGCTACGAGATAGACGCCTGCCGTAACCATGGTAGCGGCGTGGATGAGGGCACTCACAGGTGTGGGGCCTTCCATGGCGTCAGGTAGCCACATGTAGAGGGGCAACTGGGCCGACTTGGCGGTACAGGCCAAAAAGAGGCAGAGTGCAATCGCCGTGAGTATGGGTTGGCCTTTCATGCTGGAAGTAATGGCGGTAAAGACACCACTCCCGCTGCTACCGTTGGGGAAGTAGTTGAGTACAGAGAATTGTTTGAAGAGCAGGAAGATGGCAATCATCAGGCCGAAATCGCCGATGACGTTGACCACCAGGGCTTTCTGCGCTGCGGCCACGGCTGAACGTCGCGTGTACCAAAAACCAATAAGTAGGAAGGAGGCCAGACCGACTAAGGCCCAGCCAACCAGCAGGAAGAGGAAGTTATCGGCGCTGACCAGCAGAACCATAGCGAAAATAAATAGGTTCATGAAGGAGAAAAACCGCCAGAAACCGGGATCACCTTCCATGTAGCCCGCTGAATAGATATGAATGAGGAAGCCAACACCTGTGACCACCATCAGCATCGTGGCCGAGAGGGGATCGAGAAACTGGCCGAAGCTGATGAGCAGGGGAGCCTGCGGGTCGTTGGAAGAGACCCAGGTGTAGAGAACCAGGTCGCTTGTGCGGTTTGCTACGGGTGTGCCGAGCATAGAGAAGAAGCTAATGGTGGCAAAGAGAAAAGCCAGACCACACCCTCCCCAGGCCACGGCGAGTATGAGGGGGCGTGGCAAAGCTCTTCCAACTAGACCCAGGATGATGAAGCCCAGCAGGGGCATCAGCAAGACTAATGGACTGAGATTGATCATAATCTAGCCTCGTAATACGTTCATCTCGTCAACATCGATATTGCGGCGTGTGCGGAAAATGGAAACGATGATGGCCAGACCGACAACAACTTCGGCAGCAGCGACGGTCAATACCAGGAAAACAAACATCTGACCATCGGCTGAGTCAAGGAAGCTGGAGATCGCCACAAATGAGAGGTTGACGGCATTTAACATTAACTCAATGGACATAAAAATGATAAGTGGATTGCGGCGCACCAGGACGCCGGTCACACCAATGGTAAATAAGGTCGCGCTCACAATTAAATACGCGGATAACGGCAGATCATGTGCTGGCATAATTTTTTCTTCCTCCTTATGCCCTTCGGCCCAGCACCATGGCACCGAGGATGGCGACGATAATTAGCAGACTGGTGACCTCAAAGGGAAAGGCGAAGCCGTAGAAGAGGGCGAGGCCAAAGGCTTGGATGTTGCCCTGAGAGTTGACCACCTGTGAGAGTTGATTGCCTCCTGTAGCTTTGGCACCATTATCGATGGTTGTGCCGGTGAAAAGCAAATAGCTGAGTGCACCTACCAGGACAAGACCGAGAATGGCGGCGATCCAGCGTTGCCAGGGGATGCGGTCATGCAGTTCGGTATCGTCAGCTTCGCTGGCTAGCATAGTGACGACAAAGAGGAACAGCACCATAATGGCTCCTGCGTAAATCAGGATTTGCACGATGGCGATGAACATTGCGCCCAGTTGCAGGTAAAAGAGTGCCAGGAAGATTAGTGTGAGAATCAGACTCAAGGCACTATTAACGGCGTTCTTAAAGAGAATCACACCGAGGGCAGAGGCGACGCTGGCGACGGCCAGCACGAAAAAAGAGAGTTGGATGACTGTCATGGCTATCGCGTTTCATCCTTTCCTTGTGCAAATTTGCGCCTATCCTCATCCTGTTCTTCATTGATGAAAAAGACGGGGCGTTCGGTGGTGAGATTGCCCAGACCGACGGCGGCGGCACTGGCTTGAGAGCCATCGAAGACTTTGCCTGCCTGAGGTATGGGTTGTGCGGCCTGGGGTGGAGCAGGCTCGGCCCAGACGATGTTAGAGCCAATAGTGGAGTGGCCTTTCGGTTCGAGCAGCATGTCTTTGTGATAGACCAGGTCTTCTGGGAAGTAAGCAGCCAGCTTGTAGTTCTGCTCCAGGGTGATCGCTCCGGTGGGACAGGCAGCCTGACAGTAGCCGCAGAAGATGCAGCGCAGCATGTTGACGTCAAATACTTTGGCGTAGCGTTCACCGGGGGAGACGCGGTTCTCTTCGGTATTTTCCTCGGCCTCGATGTAGATGGCGTCGGCCGGACAGGCTCCGGCGCAGAGATAGCAACCCACGCAACGTTCCAGTCCGTTATCGTAACGATGCAGGACGTGGCGACCCCGGAAACGTGGCGGCAGTTCCCGTTCCTCCTCTGGATACGAGACAGTGGTGGGTTTCTTGCCCATACTTTTGAAGGTTGTGGCTAGGCCCTTAAGAATGTCTAATGACATGGTGTTGTGCTCCTTGCTTCTTCACCCACACCTTCAAATTCTAAGACGCTGTAGCGACGCTCTGGTACAACCTGTTGACGAACATTTGCTAATAAATCTTCTACCAGTCTTAGTTTATCCTCGGGTGTCAGCGGTTGAATTCGATTGAGTATCTCGTTGAGTACCTCTTGGTAAGTAGAGGTTGACATATTTTTCCTTCTTTATTTGAGATAGTCCTGCAACCAGATCATATCAAACTAAGTATGATACCTACAAGATACTGCCACTACCTATTCCCATGAGTTATGTTCCTCATCTATATATTTTTCCAAATCAATGCCCGCCTATGTGTCTTTGCCCAGCCCCACTTGGGACGCGATAAATCACGTCCCTACGGATGAGGCGGTATCAGGGATGGTTTGTAGCTGTTCGGCCACGGCTGGCTCGAATTTTGCCAGTCGTACTGATGAAGGAAGGCTGCCTACTGGTGCAGGCGTTTGCTGAATTTCTTGTGTTCTGCGACGGACCAGGAGCAGTACGGCGATGACGATGGCCAGACCGATGAGGCCGTTGACCCACCAGGGGAGGCCAAGGGCTACGACGGTAGCCGTGATCACGATATTAAGAACGGCCAGAGGCAAGAGCAGTTGCCAGCCCAGGCGCATCAGGTGGTCGTAACGGATACGCGGCAGGGTAGCGCGTAGCCAGATGAAAAGGAAGAGGAAAAAGGCGACTTTGATTAAGAAAATGATGATAGATAAGCCAGGGATGCGCTCTAAGCCGAAGCCAAAGAAGCTCCAGCCACCGAAGAAGATGGTGGAGGCAACGGAACCGACGGTGATCATATTGATGTATTCAGCCATCTGGTAGAGGCTCCAACGTAAGCCGCTATACTCGGTGAGATAGCCTGCCGTCAATTCCTGTTCGGCCTCTGGCAGGTCAAAGGGAGCGCGGTTGACTTCGGCGATGCCAGCGATCAGGTAGATAAGGAAGCCGAGCGGTTGAGCAAAGAGGAACCAGATATGTTGGTCGAGCTGGGCATGGACGATGCCGACCATGCTTAGTGTACCAGCCCACATCAGGGTGCCACTGAGAGCGAGACCCAGGCTTGTCTCGTAGGAGACCATCTGGGCGGCACTACGCAGCGAGCCGAGCAAGGAGTAGCGATTACCTGATGACCAGCCGCCTAAGACGATGCCGTAAACGGCCAGCGATGAGATGGAGAGAATCCAGAGCAGGCCGACGTTGATATCGGCGATGACCGGGTCCCAGACAGTAGATTTGTTGTCGAGCCAGTTGTTGCCGATGGGGACGACGGCGAAGGCTGAAAGGGCGACAATGACTGAGATAATTGGTGCAACTAGGTAGATGGCCTTACGAGCTTGAGCAGGTACGAGCTGTTCTTTGAAGGCCATTTTGACAGCGTCGGCTATTGGTTGGAAGAGGCCGAAAGGGCCAACACGGTTTGGCCCCAGGCGACCTTGTATCTTTGCCACGACACGCCGCTCAATCAGCGTCATGTAGGCGAAAGCTGTGAGCAAGGCCAGGATGACAATGGCACATTTGATGATGTCGGCAACAATGGGGTTGTTAAGAAAGTCAAGCATGGGCCACCTCCTGCTCCTGGGTACGCACGCCTTGTGCGCCTAGCTCTTCCCAATCGAGGCCAGTATAGAATGGGTTGGTCTTGGCAATTTCTAGTAGTACGTCTTGAGGACTGGCATAGCTCCATTTATGACCCATGTGTTTAGCAAGGGCCATGATAATCTCCCAATCAGCTTTGGCTCCCGGCAAGGGACGCAGGGCGTGAACATTGCGCTGCACATGATGATCGATGTTGGTCATGGTGCCATCTTTTTCGGCGTAGGTTACAGCTGGCAGGATGACGTCAGCTTGCTGAGCTGTTTCGGTCAGGAGAATATCCTGCACGATCAAGAACTCTATGCTAGATGGCAATTCTGGCTGTGGTAAGCGGCGTGCCGGATTGGCTCCCATGACGTAGAGGGCCTTGATGCCTGAACTGCTCAGTATATCGGCATAGGCCATGCCTGTTTCGGATGGAGACGTATAGCCGGGGAGTGCATCGGGTAGGAGACCCATGTCACGCGCTCCAAGAGAGTTGGCGTCCTCGAAGAGAGGGCCGACGCCAGCACCAGGATGGTCGATGTTGCCGGTAACAACAGCCAGAGCTTGCAGGTCTGCAGCAAGGTTAGCACAGCCGGGTTCAAGGGTTGCCATTTCGTCGTAAAGGAGAATGGCACCTTTGGCTTCAGCAATCTCGTGGGCGAGGTTGCGCAATTGGGCAGTGACTTCGGGGCCGAAGCTTTCTTCATGAGTGCGAATGGTGGTGTCCTCTTGCAGCATGCGTGTGCGCAGTGCTTCATCAGGAGCTTTCATGTTTTCCTGGCGCACGACGCTGCTGAGCAGTACTCTAGCGACGGCTCCGGCACTCTGTGCGGGGATGGTGATTTTTTGCACGGCAAAGCGGTCAAGCTCGGTCTCCTGCGCGTTGACGATGTAGATTTTGGCTCCAGCCTTCATCGCCTTCTTGATACGCAGATTGAGGATGGGCTGACGCTCATAGGGATCGGCGGCGATCAGGACGATATGCGAAGCTTTCTCGATATCGGCGATGCTGTTGGTCATCATCCACGGACGACCCGTGAGCGGATCGCGAGGGCTGGGGAAGGAGCCGTGATGGTGATCAACGTGAGGGGTGCCAATGACTTCGCGTAAGAGCTTCTGGAAGAGATAGGCTTCCTCATTGGTGGTGCGAGTTGAGCCAATGCCAGCAACCGCTTTTGCGCCATGTTGAGCGATGATCTCGCGTAGGCGGGTGCCGATGTGGAAGAAGGCTTCTTCCCATGTCGCGGTCTCAAGTTGACTGCTACGACGGATGAGTGGGGTACGTAAACGTTGGGGATTGTTGACGAAGTCAAAGTCCCAGCGACCGCGATCACAGAGCCAGCCATCGTCGATCTCATCGTTGGTACGTGACATATTACGCATAATTTTATCAACACGCACATCCACACGCACATTACAGCCGACACTACAGTTATTGCAGACGCTGGGTATGCGTTTCAGTTCCCACGGACGTGCCTTGAAGCGATATTTGGATGAGGTGAGCGCACCGACTGGGCACATCTCGACGGTATTGCCGGAGAAGATGGAGTCGAAGGCCTGATCAGGAGCAGTACCGACCTCCATTTTGTAGCCACGTGAGATCATGACGAGGCCATTGTCCATGGAGATTTCCGAGCTAAAGCGGGTGCAGCGTTGACAGAGAATGCACCGTTCGCGGTCGAGATTAACTCTGTCACTAACCGGGACGGGCTTGGGATAGTGGCGTTTGTACAGGTTAAAGCGGGTACCGCCAGGACCATGACGCAAGGTGAAGTCTTGCAGGTCGCACTCACCACCCTTGTCACAAATGGGGCAGTCGAGTGGGTGGTTGATGAGCAGAAATTCCAGCGTCCCTCTACGTGCTTTGAGGACTTTTTCCGTTTTGGTATGCACGATCATACCCTCGCTGACAGGGTTGGTGCAGGCCGTCTGAGGTGGCTTGGGCATCTTCTCAATTTCGACAAAGCACATGCGACAGGCACCGAGTGGAGGCATCTTGGGATGGTAGCAGTAAATAGGAATCTCGATGCCTGCCTGTCTAGCTGCTGCCCAGACAAGAGTCCCAGGCGGAACGGCGACAGGAATGTCGTCGATAGTCAGGTGGATAAGTTGGTCTTTTTTTTCTTCTGCCATATATTTGTACCATTCATGAACTGGATATCGATGATGAGTTATTGGGTCCTATGGAAGGGCGACCACAAGGGTCTATCTGGAGGGCGACCACAAGGGTCGCCCCTACATTTCTTTTGCAGGTGCGCCTGCATGAAGGGATTGTGCGCCGATAAGCAAGGCTTCTTCGCCTTTGTGTTTATGACCTGCCATACAGTGTCCTTCGCGGACGTGGTATTCGTATTCCTTGCGGAAGAGTTTGATACTACTGGTAATGGAACTGGTTGCGGCATCACCGAGAGGGCAGAACGATTTGCCACTGATATTATCGCATATGTCCATCAGCAGGTCGATGTCGCTCATTTTGCCGTGACCGTGTTCGATGCGCTCCAGGATTTCGGTTAGCCAGTAGGTGCCTTCGCGACAGGGAGTGCATTTGCCGCAGGATTCGTCGCGGTAGAACTCGGTCATCCGTGCCACCGCACCAACGATGCAGGTGTCTTCGTTTATGACAATGACGCCACCCGAGCCGAGCATGGACCCTGCTGCGGCGACGGCCTCAAAGTCGAGGGGGGTATCTACTTTATCGGCAGCGAGTATGAAGGTCGATGAGCCGCCAGGGATGATGGCCTTGAGTTGTTTGTCGTCGAGGATGCCACCGCCGTATTGTTCATCGTAGATGAGGGTACGCATGGGTGTGCCGAGGGGCAGTTCGTAGTTGCCAGGCTTTTTGACTTGCCCGCTCAGGCAAAAGACGCGGGTGCCTTTGCTCTTTTCGGTGCCAAATGAGGCGTACCAGTCCGCTCCCTTGAGAACAATGGCAGGAATGGTGGAGAGTGTTTCGCAGTTGTTGATGACGGTAGGGCCACCGTAGAGGCCGACAACGGCAGGAAACGGTGGCTTCAGGCGTGGATAGCCGCGCCGTCCTTCCAGTGATTCCATGAGCGAGCTTTCTTCGCCGCAGATGTAGGCTCCGGCACCGCGATGGAGAATCACTTCCAGATCATAGCCGCTACCCAGAATATTTTTGCCGATGAAGCCTGCCTCGTATGCTTCATTGATGGCGCGTTCGACCTGCTCTCCGGCAAAGGCCAGTTCGCCACGTACATAAATAAAGGCGGTTCTGACACGGCAGGCGTAGCTGGTGATGATGACGCCCTCAACGAGTTGGTGCGGTTTTTTCTCCATCAACAAGCGGTCTTTGAAGGTGCCTGGTTCGCTCTCGTCGCAGTTGCAGCACAGGTAGCGTGGCTTATCGTTTTTTGCCAGGAAACTCCATTTCATACCGGTAGGGAAGCCAGCCCCGCCGCGTCCACGCAGGCCTGATTTCTTGACCATGTCAAGGATATCCTCAGGCTGATATTCTTTGAGGGTTTTTGCCAGGGCTTTGTAGCCATCATGTTGACGATAGACGTCGATGGTATCGAGACCTGGCACATCGATATTCTTTGTAACGATAAGTTCTGGCATATGCAGAGTTCCTTCTTGGACATTGATCTATGGTCGAGTACAGCACTCGAACCTGTGGCCCTTCCACCCCACCTGGGACGCCATAAATCGGCTCCCAATATACATCAACCCAAGCTACCTACCCATGTCACCCTGAGCGAAGCGAAGGGTCTGGCTCCTGCCCCGAGTGTCACGCCTGCACGCAGGAGCCCAAGCTACCTACCCATGTCACCCTGAGCGAAGCGAAGGGTCTGGCTCCCTACGAAGAACGAGCTTCGGTTTTGATAGCGGTATTGCTGGCTTGAAGTTCTTGGTCCCAGGTATCAACCAGAGAATTGAGCATATCTGGTGTGACATTTTCGACAAAAGCGTTGTTGATTTGCAGAACGGGAGCAGTGCCGCAGGAGGCGAGGCATTCGACGGTCTGAAGGGTGTAGTTGCCGTCGGCGGTTGTCTCGCCACGCTTGATGCCCAGGCGTTTTTCAAGCTGAGTGACCAGAGCATCGCAGTTACGCAGGTAACATGAGATGCTGGTGCAGACTTTGATGACCTTTTTGCCAGGGGGCTGCTGGTAGTACATGGTGTAGAAGGTTGCGACGCTTTCGACATCATCGACGGTCAGGCCGATAGCCTCGGCGACGGTCTCGAGAGCGTGCTTGTTGATGTAACCCTCTTCCTGCTGGGCAATATAGAGTGCTGGCATGACTGCCGACCGTGCTACCGGGTAGCGTGCTGCCAGATCACGCATACGTTGTTTGGCCTGTTCTGAAATCATCGATCAACCTCACCGAGCACAATATCAATGCTACCAATTGCGGCCACTACGTCTGCAAGGAGGCATCCATCGATCATGAGTGGCAATACTTCGAGATTGGCGAAGGATGGCGCACGCACATGCATACGATAGGGTTTTGCGCTACCATCGCTGACAATATAGAAACCAAGCTCACCTTTAGGGGATTCGGTACGTACATACACCTCGCCTACGGGTGGACGGTAGCCCTCAGTAAAGAGTTTGAAGTGATGGATCAGTGCTTCCATACTGCCTGTAATCTGCCACTTGGGTGGGGGTGCCACTTTAGGGTTCTGGACACGATACGGGCCGGTGGGCATACCTTCAAGGGCCTGATTGACGATCTTGAGGCTCTGATCCATTTCCAGCATACGCACTAGATAGCGGTCGTAGACGTCCCCGTTGGAGCCAACGGGAATGTCAAAGTCGAACTTTTCGTAGCCGCTATAGGGGAAGGCCTTGCGGATATCCCAGACGACGCCACTGCCGCGCAGAACGGGACCACTGGCTCCGTAAGCGAGGGCATCTTCGGCACTGAGATGGCCAACGCCTTTAGTACGTTCGAGCCAGAGCTGGTTGTTGGTCAGCAGGTCGTGATATTCGCGTAAGCGGTCGGAGAAGATGCTGGTAAATTTGCGTACTATGTCGTCGAACCCTGCTGGCACCTCGGCCTGCAGTCCGCCGGGGCAGATGTAGCTGGTCATCATGCGCACACCGGAGACGTACTCGAAAACGTCGAGGATCATCTCACGTTCGCGGAAGCAATAGAGGAAGACGCTCATGGCTCCCAGGTCGATGGCATGTGTGCCGAGCCAGACGAGATGGCTGGCAATGCGCTGCAGCTCCGCCAGCAAGACGCGCACATATTTGATCTTGTCTGAAATTTCATTTTCGATGCCGAGCAACTTCTCGACTGCCAATGAATAGCCCAGATTGTTGCAGAGGGGAGCCAGGTAGTCCATGCGGTCGGTCAGGACCAGGGCCTGATGGTAGGTTTTGGCTTCGGCGGTCTTCTCAATACCGGTATGTAGGAAGCCAATATCAGGCACACATTTGATAACAGTTTCGCCTTCGATGGTCAGGATGAGGCGTAGCACACCATGGGTGCTGGGGTGCTGTGGCCCCATGTTGATAGTCATAGTGTCGGTACGCTGACCATCTTCGCTGATCTGGCTATCCTCGACAGTATAGACGTTTTCTATCTCTTGTTGTTGCATAGCATATCACCGTTTTTCTGTTCCTGGTTCCTGGTTTTGGGTGAATCTCGTGCGGTTCTCGTTTAGTTCGCGTCCATTGGGTGTGCGCAGTGTCTGGCTACCAACGCCGGGGTCGGTGTCGTAGGGCACCTGACCGCCCCAGTGGGGTTCGGGGAGATCGAAACCTGAGAGCGGGTAGTCTTTGCGGAGCGGATGGGTTGTCCAGTCCATAGGCATCAGGATACGGCGCAGGTCGGGATGGCCTGCGAAGGTGATGCCGAAGAGGTCGTAGACTTCGCGCTCGTACCAGTTGGCTCCCGGCCAGACACTGACCACGGTCGGAACTGAGGGGTGCTCCTCACGCTTCTCACCGACGCGTAGCTTGAGACGGAGTTCGCTGCGATTGGGAATGGAGAGCAGGTGATAGACCACGTCGAAGCGTGGCAGACGCTCAGGCCAGTGTACCGCCGTAATACTCGAAAGGAAAGTGTATTGTAGGTTTTTTTGCAGATGGGCGCAAACCGCTACTAGATGTTCTGGCTGAAGTACAATAGTCTGCTCGCCCCGAAACTCGACGGTTTCAACTATGGCCTGTGGGAATTTCTCCCGCACTTTCTCAACGGTTGATGCTGCTGTAATCGCCATAAATACTGCCTTTCGACCTTGCTGACCGCGAGGTAGCTGCGAAAGCAGCGTTGCAAGGTCGCATTTCAAGAAGTCTGCCTTTCGACCTTGCTGACCGCGAGGTAGCTGCGAAAGCAGCGTTGCAAGGTCGTATTTCAAGAATTCATAGGTTCCTTAAAATGTAAGATTTTTTGAGAGGCCCTGGTTAAGTGCAATTGCGCTACAAGGAGCCAGTACCTCTCAAAAAACTATAACTCTTCTCCAATTGGCCCTACCAATTTGAGGCCACTGGCCTTCAGAGGGTCAGGAGGATTAGGGATCCCTTCACGGATTTTGCGTTGTAATTCGTTGAAACCAAAAAGGAGCATATCGGGTGTGGGTGGACAGCCAGGGATAAAGACGTCAACCGGTACGATTTTATCTACTCCTTGTACAATGGCATAGTTGTTGAAGACACCCCCACACGATGCGCAGGCTCCCATAGAGATAACCCATTTGGGGTCGGGCATTTGATCGTAGATTTGCCGTAAGACGGGAGCCATCTTAATAGAACAGCGTCCCGCGACAATCATCAAGTCAGATTGACGTGGTGAGGCGCGGAAGACCTCGGCTCCGAAACGTGCGATGTCAAAGCGGTCGGCACTGGTGGCCATCATCTCAATGGCGCAGCAGGCCAACCCGAACGATACGGGCCACAGCGAGGAACTGCGGCCCCAGCCGATCAGCTTGCTAACCTGGGTGGTGAGAATACCCATTTCACCACTTTTTACGGGAAGTTCGCGTCGTAAGCGAGGCGTCTGCGTGTTGGAAACCGTCTGTACTGGTTCCCAGGGGTTTTTTAGTCCCATTTGAACGCACCCTTTCGCCAAACATAGATGTAGCCAACCATGAGGATCAGCAGGAAGATGAGCAACTCAATGAGTCCGAAGATTTTTAGCTGACGCATGAGGATGGCTAGTGGGTAGAAGGAGACGATTTCAATATCAAAGACAATGAAGAGCATGCCTGTCAACAGGTATTTGACAGGAAAACGCCGTTTGGGGGCTTCAATCTCTTGAATGCCACATTCATAAGGGGCTAGCTTCTCCGGTGTTGGCTTTTTTGGTCCCAGGAAATTACAGAGAACCATGACCAGAATGCCAAACAGGATAGCCAGCGTCACCATAATAAAAATTGGGATTGGTGATTCCATTGGTGACGTCCTTCATTTCTCTTAGGCAAGGTTCAAATGAACTTGACACTTTGACGCTCATACGACGCAAACACGGTCAAGCAGGATTGGCACTTTTTGAACCTTGCCTTAGTCGTCTAAAATAAACGTGAAAAAGTACAGGCATTGGCTGGTGTCTTTTGTACACTACCTCATATCGTATGGTAGCACAGCCTGTGAAGAGTGTCAAATAAAGGTTGGCTTGCAGGAAACTTTACAGCCCTGCATTTGCCAGTTCTTCCTTCAATGCACGCAAGCTCCGGTTGGCATCACGCAATCCTGTAATATAGCTGGTCCACAAATTATGCTCACCCAACTTTTCGTAAATGTTGCGTATTCTGGTAAGATATGTGCATGCTTCCATGTAGCTGCCACGTCCACGTTGGGCAATCAGGCGTTCGGCGTATTGCTGGTAGATGCGTATGGCGGCAATGGGCCGTGTCTCTTCGGCGGCTGTGGCAAGTTGCAAGATGATGGAGGAAGAAACAAAGCCAGAACTGTGGTCATAGGCATAGTCGTTGGTGGGTTGTTGCTGCTCGGTCTGTACTAGTTGCAATGCTTGATCGATATCGCCTTCATCAAGGGCAATTTGGATAAGCACACTGGTCTGCTGGGGTTTACTCAAGGAGGAGAGTAGTTGTGGGCGTAGGGTTTGCCAGCGATCAAGTTGAGTGGCGATGGTGCGTATTTCCTGATAGCCTGCGAGGTGGGGATACTTGTGGAAAAGCTGTTGGGCCAGTTCTAAGGCAGCTTCGCGATCATTACGAGCGAGATAACGTTGTTTGAGCCATTCCAGCAAGTTTGTGTCATGCATAGAAATCTCTTGCGACTTTTGTGTGCGCTCCCGTATTATCTGCTCAGCTACGGTTCCATAGCTATGTTGTACAAAGAGATCAGCTGTGCCTGTCAACTGGTAACTAGCGACTTGTTGAGCTTCCCTGGTGGCTTCGTCAAGGCGACCAAGTTGTAAGAGGCGGTCGATCAGTTCGTAGGTACGGCCAGTTTCGCGGCAGATGCGCAGGAACGTTTCATCATCGAGCATATTAGCCTGTAAATCCAATAAAAAACGGCCATATTGTTCGCGTGCCCAGCCACTGCTGTCGTTTTTCTCAGAGAGGGCTTTGTGAACCCAGACTACGAGTTTCTGGCGTTCTTCATCCGTGATGTGTTCAAGAAGGATGCCTGGTGCTCCCTCAGCGATACCGATGCCACCCATTTCAATGTCGTGGCTATAGGCTGAAAAGAGGATGTAGAGAATCTGTTCGTGGAGAACCTGGTCATCTTGCACGTGAGGCAAGCATTCACCGAGGGTCTCGATGCACTCACTGATGACGGTGTGTAAATCACCATTGTCGCCCTGATATTGGGTGGATTGCTCAAGCGTTTCGCTCACGAGTATCTCATAGATGGCTATGGCATTGGCGTAGTCCCCTTGCTCGAGAAGGTCATCTCCTGTGCCTTTAATCGTAAATAACTCGTCAGCGATCTCTGCTTCGGCTCCCCATGCGTAGCCACCATTGCGAAAAGCCGCGGCTACCTGGCGACGGATGATATCAGAATTGATGGGTGCCTGCTGGCTACCGGGAGGTGAGATGAGCATTTCCAGATCAGGCTCCCGTTTTAACATTGTTTTGATCAGGGTGATCAAATCACCTTTACTGTATTGCTCCAGGACAGTGTCTACCTCGGGCTGTTCCAGAAACTCTGCAGGTTGGTGCAGCCATGTAAGAAGCAGGGCGGCGACATGTTTACAGTAGCTACCGCTAGGGCAGGAGCAATTGCCACTGATAATGTGTGTGTTATCGAATGTAACCTCTACATAATAGGCCTCGGTACGTGAGCCCTGACAATTGGCTTTGAGGGTCATGCCTTGTCGGCGTGCGTTAAAGATGGTTTCTCCCTGGTAGTATGCCAGTCCACGTTGGAAGCTGGCCGAACCGACAAACTCGCGAATATCTTCTTCGGTTATAGTTGGAATGCTGTTCATGGTTGTGTCTCTATGTATCTTTTTTCTATGCTAATAGATATCACGGCGGTATATTACCACATGTGTGTGTGTATTACCACTTTTCTAGGGCGATTGAAAAGTCACCCACATGACGACCGCAAGGGTCGTCACTACTATACTACGTCTCATGCCCGTTGTACCTGCCGTATAGAGTAGTGACGACCCTTGCGGTCGTCATGTGGGTGGGCGGTAGCCATGCCATCGTTTCTCGCCTCGTGTGGACTTTTCAATCGCCCTACCACTTTTCAACAAGCTGTCCACCCATGTCCCCCATGCTATAATTTAACTGGCTGATTGAACATGATATACCAGATACGAGGGATGCCATGATAGAATTTAAAGGGAAAATAACTGAAGGTGGTAAAATAGTTATTCCCCCAGAATATCAACCGGCGTTGGAAGCACATGTTGGAGATGAGGTTATTATACGGGTGGCTGATAAAGAGAGAGATGTAAAGCAAGCCATCAAATATGCACAAGAGATAGTGCGGCGTTATATTCCTGAAGATATCTCATTAGCTGATGAGTTGATTGCTGAGCGTCGCTTAGAGGCTCAAGATTAGTAGAGCAGAGGCGGCAAGCAAAAAGGCTGGACACCTTGCAAGGTGTCCAGCCTTTTTGCTTGCCGCCTCTGCTCTAACGAGCCTAACCAAACACTTTAGTAGGATCATCAGTAGCGATAGCATTGAGTGGTGGAGTGACAGTTACTGGCTCGTTGAACTTGCTGAGGTCAACGACAGAGTCAAGAGTAGTCGTGACATTGGAGGGAATAACAACCGTTGTAACCGTGGGAGTGATAGATTGACTCAAGCTCGCGGCGTTCACATCGAGGTTGAGCTTGAGTTCGGTGCGATGGACGTAGAACGTTGCTTCATCGATCCACAGATCAACGCTTGAGTTAAATGTTTTGGTGTTATCGATGGCAGCGTTGATGTTTTGTTGGCCAAGAACATCGACCAGTTGCTGGTTGTTGGCCAGGAACTGCTTGAGGGCATCTTTGTCGAGAGCAATGGTGATATGGCGGAGATTCTCACCATTGAGAGATTGGACGCCGTTGTCAGCAATTTTCGTGTGGTTGAGCAGGCCAATTAGTTCTGTCAGGTCGGGGGACTGAATACCGGAGAAGGGATTGTCTACGTAGCCCTTGAGAGCGGATTTATTCAGGACGTACCACTGACCTTTGGCGTTTTTGATGTAGATTTTATCACCCTGTACGATCTGTTCGATGTGTGAGGAGGTGGGGACGTTGGTTGCGCCGGTCTGAGTGGCGTCAAACTGCATTGCTTCATTTTGAGGCAAGGCTTCACCGCCTGTACCTGTCACGCTAAAGGTGATGTTGCCGGTAATCGGTGTAGCGGTGGTGCTCGGCGGGCTGGTGGTCGATGTAGTATTGAGGGCTTGGCCGGTGCCGTCGGCTTTTAAGTCGATGTGTACCGATTTGAGTTGGCTCATGGCCTTGGAACTATTTTGTAATACCTGGGCCACGGTGAGCTTGCTGCCGCCTGAGGTTCCACCAGTTCCTGTGCCGATGGAACTGCACGCGCTGAAGAGTAGCAGTGTAGTTGCCAGTGCGAGCAGTAAAAGTATGTATTTTTTAGAGTGTATCATGGTAAAGCTCCTTTAGAACCTGTTTTACCCTGCTAGTGTTCTTCCTATTACCACGAAAAACGGTGTGCAGAAGTTTCTTTAACCTTTTTTAGGGCGACCCTCGTGTCTATTACTCATCTTTCCAGGTTGCGAACTTGCTGACGTGCCTGTTGTGCTTCTGATGTGCGGCCTAGCTTCTCGAGGGTGATGGCTTTGTTTTGATAGGCTGATATGTAGTTAGGGTTGAGTTGTGAAGGGTGCGCGTGCGATCATCACGGCGCACACGCACACTCATCATAGAACCGAGCCGCCCTCACCACCGCAACCGCTCCTTCAAACTCACAAACCTCTGATTCCCAATCACCAGATGATCCAGCAACTCAATATCCAACACCTTCCCCGCCTCCACCAACTGCTCCGTCACCTGGATATCCTCCGGCGAAGGCGTCGGATCACCGCCGGACGAAAAACCTCAGCCGCCCTCAACACCGAACTATTCACCGTCCCCCGATACCGACTAATATTCTCCACCACCTGATTTTTTGTATCTAAAACCAAAATCTTCATCTGGTCTGATGCGGCCCGAAATCACACAATACCTGATTAAAATAACGGCTGAGCTTGCGGAAATATTGGGCATCGAATTGGCTGAGGTAAAGTAGAAGGTTCACTATAGATTTTTTTGCCTCTCTTTGGAGAGAGGTATGATCGGGCGCATGGGATCGAGATTGATCCCATGCGCCGTGTCCGTGGTTTTTCTTTGCGTTCCTGACGAGCTGCTCCCTCTGCTTTATGGTGTTTTTGTTAATGAGCATCCTACTCGATCCAACTTCCACACGACGAAGATATCTCCTAGCCGCAAGTACGTCTGCGTTTCGCCAGACCTTTCCGCTCAGCTTTTGACCAGGTAATCTTGTCAACAACCATTTCTCACAACTCGCTTCATGTGACGCGCATCGATTTGGAGCGCCTCCTGTTGTTCTTGTTTGGAGACGCGCACGTACCCAATCTTTCTCATCTCCTCCATTTGTCTCAGGTTCCCCGTCAACTGCCTAACCTGGCGGGTAAGGAAGCCACATTGCTGTGACTTCCTCGCCGAGTAGCCGGGAAGCATTACTGCCTCCAAGCCCTCTAAGAACGGCACAAGCAAGTTTCCCTGCATGCCGCTCAAGCCTTTCTAACGCCCCTTGCGGGACGCGGTTTCGACAC
>Ga0137365_10000091_pt1 | contig 44183 bp, 34 predicted proteins | sample SagtaG_9_FD_104799 | JGI IMG/M metagenome (GOLD analysis project Ga0137365, IMG submission 104799) | Vadose zone soil microbial communities from Sagehorn Ranch, Mendocino, California, USA - Sage1_L_40_16 metaG | ecosystem: Environmental > Terrestrial > Soil > Vadose zone | place: USA...
CAGTACCTGGTGAGCCTGATCGAGGACGCTCAGAAGCGCGGTGGATCGGAGTAGGGCGCAAAGATCGGTCCGCTTCTCCATGCGATGTTCGCTGATCCCCCATTTTCTGTGCACGCGCAGGTTTAGTCTAGCAGACATCCCTGTATCGTCGTAGTATCGTATAGAAGGCACTCGCCCGGCCTCAAGAAAGCCGGGGTGAGCATGGAAGGTTTTCTGCGCAATGAGAAAATGGTACATAGCGCGTCCCGTTATACAACGTCGCTTAATATGGATATTTGTTCTAAGCCTGCTGCTGGTACTTAGCGCCGGTACCGCTCGTTTTTTCATACCGTCCGCACAGGTCTACGGTCGTGCGCAACAGCCCGAGACGGTATCTGCAAACGTACGGGCGAGCTCTTCATCAACCGTCACCCCATCCTCGTTGCCACGCTTCGACCACATCGTCATCGTCATCGAGGAGAACAAAGATTATTCTGAGATCATCGGATCTGGCACGCCAGCTACTTATATCAACGCGCTGGCTGCGCAGGGTGCGCTCTTTACGAACTCGCATGCAATCACGCATCCCAGCCAGCCGAACTACCTGGACCTTTTCTCGGGCAGCGATCAGGGGGTAATTGGAGACGCGTGCAGTGCGCAAACCACCTATCCCGGCCCAGATCCAGGCGGACAGCTCATCCAGGCAGGATTTAGCTTCGCGGGCTACTCCGAAAATCAGCCATCGGCAGGCTTTACAGGTTGCAGCGACCCATCTCAGCTCTACGCGCGCAAACACAATCCCTGGGCCAACTTCAGCGACGTCAACGGTCCCACAACCAACCTGCCATACACCAGCTTTCCGACCACGACGGCGGGCTTCAGCTCACTTCCCACCGTCTCTTTCGTCGTACCCAACCTGAACAATGACATGCACAACGGATCTATACAGCAAGGCGATACGTGGCTTCAGCAGCACCTCGATAGTTATGCGCAGTGGGCGAAGACGCACAACAGCCTCTTCATCGTCACCTTCGACGAGGGTGAAGAGACGAGCCTTACCAACCAGATCGCCACGCTCTTTGTCGGCCAGCACGTCCAGGTCGGGAGCACCGACGCAGCGAATATCAGCCATTACGACGTGCTGCGCACGCTCGAAGATATGTATGGCCTGACGCCCGCCAACAATGCGGCATCGGCGGCGGATATTACGGGAATCTGGAATTGATGAGGTAGCCGTATCACTTCAACATGTTGAGAGTCCAACCAATTTCTTAGCGAGGGCGTAAGCATCTTTCTTATCGCCCTCTCTAACTGCTTCATTGCTGCTTCTGCTCTCCCAACTTTCCAGCACCTCATTCCAGTTCAAGCTCCTTCTTCACTTTTTCCCAGGGTATTACTCTGCCCTCTTCAATGTCTCGCACGCCCTGACGAAAAGCGGCCATAAGTTCATCATCTTGCAAGATTTCGAGAGTCTCCTGAAGGGCCTGAATCTCAGAAATAGATAATTTACGCTCTGTCATCGGCTTTCCTCTGTCTAAACTGGTTATATATATCTTCACATAACTATCATCTCACTCAAGCCCCGTCTGAGTCAGGGCACGTGCAAGCAATCCTGCAATATTCAGTTCGCCAGCCCATAGACGGAGGTAGGCAAGATCGAGTATTGCGCGTTGGCGATTGATAACGCCGATGAGATCGTTCCACTGGCGCGTGGAGATCTCATCGCCTATCTTGTACCATTCGAGCTTATTGAGGATGATATCTTCAGGCGAGGAGAGGTAGAAGGGGCGAACTCCCTCTGCGATTACTTCTTTGCGCGCACGGAGACGCTCCTGTTGGGCATACTGGCGGAGTTTTGGCAGGAAGACGTCTATCTTGAACATCGAGTCGAGGTAGATGATGTTGAATGAGGAGTTGTGCCGGATTGCGTCTCGGATCATATCCCCGTCGATGTAGTATTCGACTTTGAGACGCCTGACAAGCGCATTGACGTGCTCAAAACGTATGTCCGCAACGACATCTACATCGAGTGTTCCACGCGGCTCACCATACACGCTACTAACCACTGAGCCGCCAACGAAATACAAAATCTGGTTGTCGTCAAAAACCTCAACAAGAGGCAGCAGAACACGCACAATTTCACTTGTATTCACTACCAACATCCATCCTTCCCATATATATTCTTCCCCAAGTAGATTTACGGATCTATGCCGGCATCAACATACGCTTGCTCTAAGAGTGCCGTTATTTCGAGAAGGGCTGCCCATTTTTCCAGATACGATACATCGAGATCTTGCTTCTGAACTTTAAGCACTCCAAGAATATCGTTCCACTGGTCGTCAGGAAATATCTCGTATCCCTCGTAAAGCATCAGTTTTATCAACACAATATCTTCTGGAGATGCTATCGGAAAATGACACGAGGCTTCATCCAGGCAATGCCACTGTAATCTATTATACACTCCCTCTTCAAATGAGCAAAATTCAGAGGTAATCACATCTACCTCGAATAGTGTGTCTAGATGAAACATACTGAAGGACGTACGTCGTTGCACAGCCTCATACATTTCTTGTATGTCCACATGATAGTTTTCTTGCAGCAACGGTATCAGAAGAGGAACGTGTACGACCTGAAGATCGGCAATAATGTCAAGGTCTCGTACCAGTTGCGGCATGCCGTAGATAGAACTCGCCAGTGATCCGCCTATGTAGTAAGGCACTCTCTGGTTTGCAAATAGTGTTGTAATTGAATTCAGAACGACCAGAACATCAGGCTCGGAGACCACCCGACTATCTTTTAAGCGTGCACATAGAGACTCCACTAATGCTGGGGCGCTTAATTTGCCAGGATGTGCAACAAAAACTTGCGCTATTTCGGCTACCGTTGCATCTGGATAGAGCTTCTGGATATTTTTGATATTCATCTGTAAAAGCGTGTTTGTTGTTGAACGCACTGACTTGAACCGCTTCGCAACTGAAGCGTTGCGGATCAAGTCTATCAGCACACGCTCGGCCTCTGGACTCGTATCTCTCGATTGTGTTCTCATGATGCATGCTCTCGATCGCGATTTGATTCTACCGTGGCACAATCATATGAGATATGCCAGGGTATGTCAATCAATTCACGCTCTGAGGCAGGCAAACGAGCAGGTCCTCGACGGACCTTACTATGAGGTCGGCACCGCGTTCTTTGTACAGCTCAACCTCTGCGGGCGGCACGCGCACGGCTGCCAGGATATCCGGCTCGTCCGGCCCTTTGCTCGCTTTGTAGTTTCTGACGAGATCGTGGTCGTCGGCGGTATCGCCGATGTAGATGCCTCCACGCGCACCAACGGCGTCTATAGCCATGCGCAAGGCACGGGGGTCGGGCTTGGCGCAGATGTCGGCGGGGACAACGACCTCCCACCAGCGCTCACCGCTGTACGCCTCCATACGTTCCAGGGCGCTATCGACCTCGGGACCGACGCGGCCCGTGATCATGCCCAGGTGCTTTATGCCTGCCGCGCGCACCCTGGCAGGAAAGTCGGGCGCGTAGAGCATCTGCTCGTGATGTACAAGACCCGCAGCGTTGGGCAGGTAGATGGGCTCGCGTCCGAAGCGCTTTCCGATCTCGGCGGCACCCCAGTAGAATTCATGGTAGAGGTCGCCGATCATGTTGTAGTCCGGGCGCGCACTGGCCGGGAAGGTCCTTTCGACCCACTCTAATCCTCCGTGGCCCTGGAGATTGGCGGCGCGCGAAAGCATGGCCCAGGCAGAACTACTGCGTTCGGCGAGCAGCCTCCCTTTCCACTCGCGCAGCCTGGCGGTCGAGAGGGTGGCGAGCAGGTAACACATATCCCAGTCGTTATTGTAGCCGCCAGCCTGCTTGAACGCATCGACATCCTGAAAGGTGAGTAGTGGTTTGCCCGCACGCTGGCCCCAATCGAGGCCGTTCAACTTGCCGGTGACGTATGCGGCGACGGCTATATCGGTGGCGTGGAAGGAGTCGAGGGTGTTGATAAGAATACCATCAACATCGAAGAAGATTGTATCGCAAGGCCGTGGAAATTTCAGATCTGGTCGTCTCCAGAGCGTTGATGTATTCATAAAAGCGAAAAGGCCCTTTCAGCAAATGTATACTCGGCGCCCCGGAAGGATTATTCAGGACGCCAGGCGAAATTGATGTATATTTTATTATCTCGCCTATATATACAACGCACGAGAAGAGCCTCTCCATTTCTCTTATCGAGACTATTTACCATGCTCCTGTGTGACTATACGTAATACCGTTTAAGATCTTCACAGTGGGAAATTCGCTCTATGACTTTGCGCCGTAGATGGTAGACTTCGGCTATATCGCCGAACTCTTGTGGGCAATACTGAACAATCTCCTGTGGAGCGAGTCCACAGTGAAAGAACAAGTAGGCTAATCGCTGTTCACGCGCTTCGAGAAGTATCCTCTGGAGAAGTTCCCAGATCTCAATACCGGACGCCGCGTTTTCTATGAGCAGTTCTCTCGGCAAACCAGGCTGTGGTAATGGGACTTTCTCTGGTCGCGAGGCGGCTCGCAGCCTATCTAGAATGGCCCCATGCAGGCTTACAAGCAAGTATGGCAATGCTGTGGCAAGTGTGTTGAACTGCTGATCAATGGTTAGTTGCCAGAAGCGCTCAAATGCGCCGGCTACGTAGTACTCTTCGCTCTCCAGTCGGCATGCTGCCTCTTTGCTGGGATGATGATGCAGCCAGCCACATACAACTTTGCCCAGACGCTGCTGCACCCATACCTGTGCATCCTGGTCGCCCTGCACAATTGCACGACGCAGTACATTTATGACATTCACATCGTTGAATGAATTGCTGCAACCATTGGTGCCCATATTTTCCCTTCTGCTTTCATGAATTACGATATGCTCTCGTTCCATCTATCTTTCATAGCAAACAGTACGGGGCTGAGAAGCTTCATTGCCTCTCACTCAGCCTCATATTTAAGCACATAAATTTCTGCTTTCAGCTTACCCGCAGAGATGTGAAGGCGCATCATCAGAACTGAGGAATTTTGAGAACTGATCGTGCCAATACTATTAAGGGGCGTATCGTTCGAATAGTTGAGCGGGGCCGGTTATTGCATATCTGCAAGAGAAGCCGAAGTTACACGAGGTGGTGCTCAATAGCGTAGCGTGTCGCGGCACTCCGTGAGGTGACGCCGAGCTTTGTGTAAATCGAACTGACATGTGTGTTGACCGTAGAGAGGCTAATCACCAGTTGTTCCGCGATCTGGGTGCTGGTCAGTCCCTTCGCCAGCAAACGGAGCACATCGACCTCCCGCCTGGTCAGTCTGGCAGGAGAAATTAGCGAAGGCTTCGCTGAAGGAGCCGGCACCATTACTGGCTCCTGTGCCGCTAGAGCCTGCTCCAGGGTCATCGTTCGGCCCTCGGACCAGGCCGCGGCAAAGACCTTTTCTCCAATGAGGGCACGTGAGGTAGCAACTGCTCGTTCATAGCTAGCACGCTCGACGGGCCAGATAGGAGCGCCCATGGTTTCTCGCAAAGCCTCCGCCGCCCCCCAGAGCCGCGCTGCACACACTGGCTTACCCTGCGTTCCTGCCAGGCCTGCCAATCCTTCCAGGCAAAAAGCAACGATCAGCTTACTGTTGACCTTCCTGGCGATCGTCAGGCTCTCCTCGTACAGAGCAAGTGCTGCTGTATCCTTTCCCTGATATGCTTCGATCCTCGCTAAAATGGAGAGTAACCAGGCGATACCCCACTGGTCTCCGGTCTCCCTATGAAGGGCTATACTCTCCTCCGCCAGCACACGTGCCGCAGCAACGTCTCCCTGCTGTAGAGCTACCATTGCCGAGTGGGAGAGGCAACGGGCAATATCAGGCTTATCGCCCAGCTCCTCGGAGAGTACGAGGCTCTCATCGAGCAGAGAGCGGACTTTCGAAGGATCGCCTTGAGAAACAAAGAGCAACAGTGCCAGCGCGCGCAGCAAAATAGCAACATCCCTCGCGTTCTCCGCTTCCTTGTGCATCGCCAGGCTCTCCTCCAGAAGAGCATATGCTTTGGTATACTCGCCCTGCTGCGTGTCCAGTTCCCCCAGAGTGTAGAGTGAGTAGGCGATATTCTCCTTGTTGCCTATTTCCCTATAGAGCGCCAGAGATTCTTCCATCAGCGAACGCGCCACGGCAAAGTCGCCTCTCTGCCAGGAGAGGGTCCCGAGAAGATGGAGCGAGTATGCAGTTCCTACCGTGTCTCCACGTTCTCGGCACAGGGATAGGCTCTTGTGGCATAGTGACTCTCCCCGGACATAGTCGACCTGATAGACAGCCAGGCTTGCAGCCACCTGGAGCGCCTTCGCTCTCACATCTAGTGCAATTCCTTCGCTAACCATCAGGGTCCGCTCCAGAAAGGCTCGCCCTTCATTGTGGTGACCATGTATCACCCAGAAGCCACGCAGCGCTCCACCAAAACGTAAAGCCATCTCTATCTCATCTCTGGTGCTCTGTCCAACATCCCCTCCTTCAAGCGTCCAGTGCATCGCCGCTCGCAAATTGTCATGCTCCTGCTCAAGCCGCTTCAGCCATAGAGCTTGCTGCGGACCTCGGAGTTCAGGCTCGGCCTTCTCAGAAAACCGCAGGTAATAGTCTACATGAGCGCGTTGGATGAGTTCCAACTCCCCGCTAATGGCGAGCCTCTCCAGTCCATACTCACGGATCGTCTCAAGCATGATCAGGCGTTGTTCCCCATCTTCAGGCGTGCGCTGCACCAGACTCTTGTCAAGCAGGGATGCTATTCCTTCGAAGAAGTTATTCTTCTCTTCACCGGGCAATACGCACACCGCCTCAGCCGCTTCGAGTGTGTAGCCACCGACAAACACCGCGAGCCGCCGGAAGAGGCGTTGCTCCCTGGTATCGAGCAAGTCATAACTCCACTGCAGCGTGTTGCGCAAGGTCTGCTGCCTCCTATGCACATCTCGAGGACCCTGGGTCAAGACAGCGAAGCGATGCTCTAAACGCGCCAATAAAGCCTGCGGCGAAAGGAGCTTGAGGCGAGCGGCTGCCAGTTCGAGCGCCAGGGGCAGTCCATCCAGATGGGCGCATATCGCGGCGATTGTCGCTGCATTGGCAGGGGTGATCTGAAAGTCAGACCTGACGAAGCGCGCGCGTTGGAGAAAGAGGGCCACCGCCGCATACTCTGACACGGCTTCAGGTTCAGGCAGGTGCGAGAGGCTGGGGAGTGCCAGTGGCACGACCAGGAATTCTTGTTCTCCGCGCACACGCAGGACCTCGCGGCTTGTCACGAGTATCTTTAGAGAAGGGCACCTTTCAAGGAGCTCTGTCAGCGCAGGTGCTGCGGGTAGTACCTGCTCAAAGTTGTCCAGGAACAGCAGCAGGCGCTTCGCTTGTAGGGATACTGCGAGACGTTCTAGAGCTGGTTGATCTCCAACGTCACTCAGCCCAAGTGCCTGGGCGATAGTGGGTATGACCAGTTTCGGGTCACTGATGGGCGCGAGAGCAACGAAGCAGATACCATCGTCAAAATCTTTGGCGAGTTCTGTTGCTATTTGCAGACCCAGACGCGTTTTGCCAACGCCACCCGTACCAGTGAGCGTTAAGAGACGTACCTCGGATTTTCGCAGAAGAGAGCATGCCGCCGCTACTTCCCGCTCACGCCCGATTAGCGATGCAGATTGGGGAGACAGGTTATGTTGAGTAGCCTGTCCTGGTTCTGTTGGGGATGTTAAAAGAGAGGTCTGGGTCAAGAAAGACCGACCTTTTTCGTCGATGGAGTCCGCAGAGACCTGCAAGGCACTTCCACCAGACGCATCCAGGTGGGCATGGGAACATTGGCTGTGATCATCCTTGTCGATGAGTGCAGCCGCTATGGCGTTGAGCCGCTCGAGCGTCACCTCCTCGGTCTTGCCGAGATAGGCTTTGCGGAGCTTTCCTGCACGCTTACGGTAAGCATACCAGTACCAGCCGCGCCGTTTGCGCTCGCGCCGGGCGGTGAATGTGCCCAGGCGACTCTGAAACGAAAATGACTGGATCTGTTGATCTGCTAGCCATGCGTACCAGGCATCCGACCCGACAACAATGGGAGCTTGCTGTTTCCCTGTCCCCTCGAACCTGAGTAAGTGGTTATCGGAGACCAGCGGAAGATGGCTGCGTGTCATCGTGACCTCCGCGGGTAAGTGAGTAACGCACGACGCACAATAAGTTACGTAACATCTCAAGTGTATCATGCGTTGGGTAACCTGTCCATATTAGTAATGACCAGACCTTGCATTACGGCATTGCGCGCTTGAACATTTTGGCCAATTCTGCTATTGTGGAGCGCGACGTTGTAATATCTGGCTTCCCTAAAAAGCTGACACCGTTTGATATAAACAAAAAGAGAAATAAAGTATGGCAACAAGCACATCTGTAGAGAATACTGTGAAGAATGAGCATGCAGACTCCAGGAGTTTGCTCAGTTGGCAAAATGTACTGTTCGGACTGGCCGCGTTGGCGCTGCTTGGCGTGGGCATCTGGATGCGATTGCATAAGCTGGACCTGCCATTCGACCGCGACAGTTACGATGAAGGGGTCTACTGGCAATCGCTGCGCGCGCTGAGTGCGGGACACGGACTGTACCAGCAGACGTTTTACTCACAGCCGCCCATCTTCCTGCTCTCTGTTTATCCTATCTACACCCTCTTTGGCGAGAGCCTCTGGGTAGCGCGCCTGGGTATCGCGCTCGTCTCGTTGACAGGACTCGTAGGGGCGTTTCTCCTGGGGAAAGCGCTGGGTGGACGTATAGGTGCGCTTGCCGCCTTGCTCTTGCTGATCGCCGATCCACTTTACCTGCTACAATCGCAGACGCTGCAGGCCGAGGCTCCATCGGCGGCGCTCTCGTTCCTGGCCGTCGGACTGATCTATCTATGGTGGGAGAGGCCGGACGGCGTTACTGGCATCTGCCTGGCAGTGCTCTCTACGATCGCGCTTTCACTGAGCATCCTGTCTAAACTGCTCGCCGTCTCCACGCTGGTTCCCGTCGGAATGCTGATGCTTGCTCACTGTTGGCGCATCGCACAGCAGGAACCCGGCAAACGGCTCGCCAGCGCGCGCTCACTCATCGCGGGCATCCTGGCCTTCGTCGTCATCACGCTCATCGTGCTCCTGCCCTTCGCCGGTTCGTGGCAGCAGTTCTGGCACAGCGTCGTCACCTTCCATACTGACGCGAGCACATACTTCAAGAGCACGCAGGCAAGCAATCTCGGTATGATAGAACGTCTGCTCGTCGCGCTCACCTCGTGCGCCGCGCTCTACGGAACCATCGTGGCGCTGCTCAGGCGAGACTGGCGCGCACTGCCGCTGATCGCCTGGCTTCTCGTCACGGCCATTATGCTATGGAGGTTCGTCCCATTATTTCCGCACCACCTTGTAGCGCTCACACCGCCGCTCGTCGCGCTGGCAGTGCTCGGCATCACGCCAGGAACGGGCATACCACGCGACAGGAAGAGCGTGTTCTCCCTCGCCACGCTTGCCACGATGCTCAGCCTGCTCCTGATTCTCGTCACCGTCTTCCTGAATGGGCGCGCCGACCTGCACTACTACCGCGCGCAACAACAGACGAGCGACAACACCGTTCGCCAGCAGGCGAGTATAATTAAAGACCTGCAGGCCGCCACGCAGCCCGGCCAGCTTGTCGTCACGGACGCCCAGTTCATCGCCGCACGTGCCGATCGCAGTACGCCAGCGGCCCTGGTGGACACCTCAACGGTGCGCATCGACACCGGCTATGTCACGGCGCAGCAGTTCATCCAGGAGGCATCGCGACCCGAAGTCCATGCGGTGCTGATCTACACGGGTCGCCTGCAAAATCCGGCCCTCGCGCCGTTCCGTGCGTGGCTCAGCCAGCACTTCCGGTTGACACACAACTACGGGGGTGGCAAAGGATTGTGGATTAAGGTATCATAACGACAGATGACGCTCTGTATATATGCGCAGAACGCCTGGCAACTGAAGCTATAGTAGAGTTATATGTCTGAAAGGCAGATAGAAGTCATGGCAAAGAAGAAGACATTCAGCACAATGGAGATCGTCCTGGTTGGCGTCCTGGTCGGCTCTCTTATCCTCTCGTTCCTGCAATCACGGCAGGAAGAGGCACGCAGACGCTAGCCTGGACCGGATATTCTACGCGGCGACCAGTGGTTGATGTGCTTCGATCACCTCGTGATAGCCGCGTACAAGGCATTCCATCGCCTCGGGCCACGTGTGGCAACGTGCGGACTCCAGCGCGGCCCGGCTCATCCCCCGGCGCGTCTGCTGATCGTCGACCAGGCGCAGCAGGCGCTCCTTGTAACCTTCGATCAGCTCCTCCTCACTCAGCCTGTGCGCGTTCAGCAAGAGACCGGTAACGCCATCCTCGACCAGGTCGCAGACACCCCCTGAAAGCAGCCCGACAACAGGCAGACCGGATGCCATCGCCTCCAAAACTACCTGACCAAACGTCTCCGTATACGATGGGAAGGCAAAAACATCCGCCGAAGCGTAGACCGTCGCCAGTTCATGACCACGCAGGTAGCCGGTGAAGGTGACGGGCAGATCCGCCAGTTCCTGCTGCACCTCCGCGTAAGCTGGACCATCGCCGACGATCACCAGGTGGCAGCGCGCATGATTCATCGTGCGATACGCCTGGATCAGGAGGCGCAGATTCTTCTCCCAGGAGACACGCCCAACGTAGAGCAAGATGGCTTTATCCCGCGCCTCTCCCCTTGCGGCGAGCCAGCGAGCGCGCAACGCCTCATCCCTACGCAGCGGCCAGAACAGCGTATTGTCGACGCCGCGCGGCCAGATGCGCAGGTGCTCGAAGCCCTGCAGGCGCAACATGGCAGCGGTCGACGGCGAGGGACAAAAGGTCAGCGAGCACTGATTATGCATAAAGCGATTATACAGCCACATCGGCCTCGTAAGCAGTCCAAAGCCAAAGTGCTCGCAATACGCGGCAAGATTGGTATGATAAGAGGAGACAAGTGGTTTATTAAAGAAGCGGGCAGCCGCGATACCTGTCGCGCCAAGGATAACGGGATCGACAAGGTGGATGATATCAGGATTAAATTCACTCAAGCGTCTTAAAAAAAGTGGACGAAAGAAGTTAAATTTGAGTTCTGGATAGAAAGGCAGGGGAAGTCCAGCAGTGCCGACAAGCTCAGCCCCGGCATACTCCCCCATCCCTGCATCGGGACCGAGCAAGAGAGCATGGTGTCCCTGCACCTGCAAGTGTTCAAGTAAGCGAGCGAGGGTGCATGTAACGCCATCCAGCTTCGGCAGAAAGTTTTCAGTAATAATAGCAACGCGCAAATGCACCCTAAAGTCCTCCCAGGGGTTCGGGTGTTCAGGCACTTGACCCCAGCGGCACAGCTTTCATGGAAGCTGCTTCGAGACGAGCAGTCATATTCCGACGTAGCCAATAGCCTCCTATAGCAAATATTCCTATTTGTAGCCATACGTATGTGCCCATATGAAATAGTAGCACGTTCTAGTTAGGGAGTGGTTAAGGCGTGTTACCTTTCTGTAAAGCAAAGGTTAGGGGGCGGTTAAATACTACGGAAGGTGTTTTACCAAATGTCCTATTGCAAGTGATAAGACATGCAGAAGGGTGATATCAACCGTACTATTTCGTTATACTAAAACAGTGGAAGAGAGGAGAGGGGGCACATAGCGTAGTCGTCAATGTAGAAGGAAGCAGGTATAGCTACGGTGAAGCGTCAATTTGTACGGATACAACCTTCCGGAGCCAGCAATAATCCTCAACAGGAGCTGGGACCCCAGGAGTGGTCGCCTGTGGGGAATCAGGGCGCAGCCCCAACGCCGCAGATGCACAATGCGGCTGGATTGTTACCGGGTGCGAATGCGAACAACGTACAGCCGCCATCTCCCAACATCGCGTCTGACAACAGGCGGAATCCACAGACAGACGCAAATCCCAGGATAGTCGATCAAGTAACGGAGATTCAACAGGCGGTCTCTCGACCCATAACGGGCCCTATTTTCAACCGCAGCGCGCCGCAGGGCTATGCGCCAGAACAGATGCCGACGAGTCCATCGAGTTCTGGCATGTGGTCGTACGCTCCTCCCACAGTACCACAATCGCCCATCACGCAGCCGGTCGCACCCTTTCCTATGCAAGGAGTCGCGCAGAGTTCGCCAGCACAACAGGGAATGCCTGTCTGGCAGTCGACGTTTACACCAGGCATCCATCCAAATAGCACATCGGAACTACAGCAAACGCCGCTGGTCAGGCAATTGACGGGCAAGAAAATAGCCAACAAGAAGCGGCGTTTCCCCATCTGGGCACGCATCGTGGTCGCCGTACTGGCTGTGCTGCTCGTAGCGATCGGGAGCGGACTCTGGTACTACCAGTCCAACTTTGCGGCGCCGATTATGAAGATCACCAATCAGCAGGCTGCGCACATCGGCAGTGACGGCAAGAGCGCGGGCCAGACAACCACCACCGGCAACGGCATAGGCACGAAACGCGTCAACATCTTGTTGCTCGGCAGTGATACCGATGGGAAAAATACGGCGCCACTGGCACAGACCGATATCGTGGTCACGATCGACCCGCAGACGCACTACGTCGGTATGCTCTCCATTCCGCGCGACCTGCGCGTCGTTATTCCCAATAACGGCACAGGTAAGCTCGACGCGGCCTTCGCTTTAGGCTGGACCTATGAGCATGTTGGTCCGACGCCCTTCTCGAACGCAGTGGGGCTCAGCATCGCAACGATCGAGAAAAACTTCGATATCCCTATTAATTACTATGCCTGGGTCGGCCTCGATGGCTTTATCAAAGTCATCGATACAGCGGGTGGCGTCGATATCGACGCTATTCATCCCATCACCGACAACTCCTATCCCAACGATGTGAATACGAAAGATGCTTTCGGATACGAACGCCTGTACATTCCGCCGGGTCCGCAGCATATGAACGGCATGCAGGCGCTCCAATATGTACGTACGCGCCACGCCGACCTTGTGGGAGACTTTGGACGTTCCGCGCGCCAGCAGCAGATATTGGACCAGTTGAAGGTAAAACTGGACACGCCATCCATCGTCACAAAGCTGCCCGAGCTGGCGAATGACCTTGGCGATACCGTAAAAACCGATATGTCAATCCAGGATATCGTCAACTTCATGGACTTTGCGCGCACGCTGGATACAAACAAAATCAATCGTCTCATTTTAAGCCCGCCATATTCCGCCATGGCTAACGATAATACTGGCGATTTCTTACCTAATTGTGCTTTAATTACACCCAAGATTGCCCAGATGTTTGCGCTGGGCAACAATGCCAGTTGTATCTCGACGGCGAGCGCCAATACAAGCAGCGCACTCGCCTCTAGCCGGTACACGTCCAATACGCAAACCACCATGAGCGCTCTTGATACGCCCACGCAAAACGCAGTGTTCAGCCAGTTGAGTTCGCTGAGCATCTCACAGAATAATAGCGATACGTTCGGTATACATAGCCTGCTTGATATGATGTTCCTGGTAGTATTCAACTCGTTTGATGCGACAAAAGTATAGGGAGCGTAGAGGGCACCGTCGGCCAGGATTGCAATGGAATGAGCAATGAAAAGATATAGAGCTTTACAGACATCTTTCTTACTCTTACTGCTATCACTCAGCCTGCAAAGCTGCTTAGGATTGGGTGGGAGCAGTAAAAGTGCGAATAACTTTCAGAACACAAAAACAAATGGCTCGTCGATTGGTATAAACAAGGCCAACCAGGCTCTATTCAAAGGGAAGATCTACTTCACGCTCGACCATAACCTGTATGTTCTGGATGGCACGCGCGTGCCCCGGCAGTTAACGCACGGCATGACGGTAGCCGATCCAGTGGTCTCGCCGAACGGCAAGTGGATCGCATTCTCGGTACGCTATCAAAACTACTCTAATCTCGTCTATATGTCCGTCAATGGTGGTTCTCTGCATACCGTAGTGACGGGCAACGGACAGTTCTTTGCGGTCGGCGACGGGACCAACAGTTTCTACTGGTTTTTGCAGCCCGCGTGGTCGCCGGATAGCAAAAATCTGCTCTTCCTCAGTGATCTGCAAAAAGCGTTTATCTGGAGAAGCCTGGGGAGCCCCTTTAACAGCGCGTATTTCCCGGACTTGCAGGTATTCTCGCTCCCCATCGGTCGACCCACGCTCACCGCTGCACAGGCCCTTAACGACGCTCAGGCAATAGCCTATGCGGACTTCGGCAATGGAGGTGATCGCGACGTATCGTATCGACCGCACCATAACGACCAGATCGTCTACACCCACTATACCTACAATACGGGTGGCACGCAGCAACTCGTGCAGCTCTACCTGGAAGATCCGAACGCCATCGCCAACAATCCGGGGAAATATACTCCTGGCGTAGAAGGATCGGGCATCGACCCCTCGGTAGCCATCACGCCTAAAGACACAAATAAAGAGTGCCTCCAACCGGCCTTCTCCCCCGATGGCAACTATATCGCGTACATCCAGCGCATTAACAGTACCCACATGGGGCTTTTCATCATGCCGGTCGCGGATAACATCACGCAGAACCCCAATGATCCCACCACGGCCAGCAAAGCCCTTAAGCCATACAGCAGCAAGTCGTCGATGATACAGAGCGGGCTCTACATCAGCCAGCCCTTCTGGTCGCCCGATGGTAAAGAGATCGCCTACCTGTCCTACACCAGCAACGTCTACGACATCTGGCTCTCCAACGTCAGCCTCGACCAGAAAACGGGGACAGACAAATTGGTCGGTAGTCCCGTACAGTTGACCAGCGCCAACGGGCACCTCGACGGAGACTCGCGCCCCTTCTGGACGGCGTAGAGAACTGGATTGAGCGTCGACAGTGGTCATGCAGAACTCGACGACATAACCCATTAATGGTATACTACCTTCTGAGACTGTTTATCCTTTGTGGTGTAATCGCCCAGGTCGCTTGAGGTGGAACGTTGAATCAATTTGAAGGCACTCTGATTGCTGGCCGGTACGAGATTCGTGAGCATATCGCCACAGGTGGTATGGCAAGCGTCTTCAAGACCTGGGATCACCGCGTAGAGCGGATCGTAGCGATCAAAGTTTTGCGATCCCTGGATAAGAACGACTCACGAGCCGTCGAGCGCTTCCGTCGAGAAGCCCGCGCCGCAGCCGCACTCGCTCACCCGAACGCCGTCACCATCTATGATTTTGTCGAAGAGGTAGGCCAGTATTTCCTTGTGATGGAGTATATACATGGTCCCACGTTGAAGCAGCTCATCGGGCAGCGTCGCCAGTTGCAGGCACGCGAAACGATAGAGATTGCGGCCCAGGTCTGCGCCGTACTGCAGGTAGCGCACGCGCGCGGCTTTATTCATCGCGACATCAAACCACAGAACATTATGTTAGTCTGGAGCGGGGGGAACAGCGGGGGCGGGCTGAGCGACGGGGGGGCCTGGGTCAAGCTTACCGATTTCGGCATAGTACGCGTCGCCGAGACCGCCGGTCTCACCAACAGCGGCATCGTGCTCGGCACCGCCGATTATCTCTCACCGGAGCAAGCGAGGGGCGAGAATCTGACGGCCTCCTCCGATCTCTATTCGCTAGGCGTGGTTATGTTCGAGATGCTGGCCGGGCGACCGCCTTTCGTCGGCCCAACCGCTGTCTCCATCGCCATGCAGCACGCGTCGACGAATCCGCCGTCGCTGCGCCAGTTCAACCCGGCGATCCCACCAGCGCTCGAGCAGCTTATTCTGCGCACGCTACAGAAAGAGCCGGAAGATCGCTTCAGTTCAGCCGCCGAGATGCAGCAGGCGTTACGCCAGTGCGCCAAAGAAATTATGAGAGGGAAACAGGTAGCATCAGCAGCACCATCTGCCCAGGTGCATCCGCGTAACTACGCGATGGGCAGCGATGGACCAGGACAATTTCCCCCATCAGGGCGCGGTCAATACACACCGTAGCGCGCGGATAATCCCTGGCAGGGTGTTCCTCCGTGCAGCCCACAGACACCATACGCAGGAATTCTTCAAGATAGAGAAGAGCTCGTTGTGATCGACTCCTGGCCCTTTTGACGTGGAAAAGGAGCGAGTTTCTCAACTGAAAATAAATATGGGAAAACAATATGGAACAGGAAAAAATTAATACGCCAGCCGCGCCAGCCGCGATCGGTCCTTACAACCAGGCCATCCGTTACGGTCAATTTATTTTCACCTCCGGGCAGGTCGCGCTCGATGCGGCCAGTGGAGAGCTCGTCGGAGAGGATGTCCAGACGCAGACGCACCAGGTGCTCAAAAACCTGCAGGCCGTCCTGGCAAGCGCGGGCGCCTCCCTCACAAACGTCGTCAAGACGACCGTCTTTTTGGCACAGATGAGCGATTTCCAGGCGATGAACGCCGTCTATGCGAGCTATTTCACAGAAATAGCGCCCGCGCGCTCAACGGTAGCCGTTGCCGAGTTGCCGCGCAAGGCATTGGTCGAGATCGAGTGTATCGCGCTCGTTGATGCGTAGCCAGGAGAGAATGCCGGTGAACACTGTTACAATCTGGCGTACTACCCTTGAGCGTCTGGAACATATGTCGATCGATAGCGAGAGCAAGTCGTGGTTACGAGAAGCGCATCTCGCCAGTGCTCCTGCCGTCAATACCGACGATATCGATGCACCGCTCGATGAACAGGAGTCAGGACTCTATCTCATGCTGCAGGTCTCCAACGGGCTGGCGCGCGAAGTAATCAATACGCGCTGGCGACGTTCGCTTGAAGAGATACTGGCCGAACTCACAGGCCTATCTGTCATGCTCTCAGTCACGCACGACTCCGACGAGGACGGGATGTATCCGATATTGGAAGATGGCGTGGGCAAAAGAGAGACGTTTGAGCGTCCATCTTTTTCTTCGCCAGGGTATCAGCGCAATACGTATTCTTACCACGATATCATGCCGAGGACGGGAGCGCCGGAGCAGCAGAACAGCGCCGATACGCTTGAGGATTGGGAGAACGAGCAGCGCGCAAATATTCTGATGCACAACCGGCTCAATCCGCGCTATACCTTCGACGCCTTTATCGTGGGCAGCAGCAACCGCCTGGCGCACGCGGCATCCCTGGCGGTGGCAGAGGCACCCGGCGAGTCGTACAATCCGCTCTTCCTCTATGGAGGCGTGGGACTGGGCAAGACCCACCTTCTACATGCCATCGGCCATCAGGGGGTGCATACCGGACTGGCGGTGCTCTACGTCTCCTCCGAGCAGTTCACCAACGATATCGTCAACGCCATTCGCTACCGCACCACCGACGAGTTCCGCGCCAAGTACCGCTCGGTCGATATCCTGCTGGTGGACGATATTCAGTTTATCGCTGGCAAAGAATCGACCGAAGAAGAGTTCTTCCATACGTTCAATAGCCTGCACGAGATGAGCAAGCAGATCGTGATCTGCAGCGACCGTCCTCCCAAAGCGATTGTAAGCCTGGAGGAGCGCCTGCGCTCGCGCTTCGAGTGGGGCCTGATAGCCGACATCCAGCCACCGGACCTGGAGACGCGCATGGCCATTCTGCGCGTCAAGGCCGATATCCTGCACTACCGCGTACCCGATGATATTATCGCCTACATCGCCGGTCGCGTGCAGACGAACATTCGTGAGCTGGAGGGCTGCCTGAACCGTTTAATGGCCTACCAGCAGTTGCACCACACCGATCTCACGATGGAGGTTGCGCGGGCGGCGATGTCTTCGCTGGGCAATGATACCAGGGAGTCGCGCCTGAACAGCCGTCAAATCGCGCAGGCCGTTGCGGAATACTACCGCATCTCGATGGATGCGATGTGTGGCAAGCAGCGCGATAAGCATATCGTTATGCCGCGCCAGGTCGCGATGTACCTGATTCGCCAGGAGACGCAGGATTCGCTGCTCGAAATCGGGCAACTCTTCGGAGGGCGCGACCACAGTACAGTCCTGCACGCATGCGAGAAGATCGACCGCGAGATCAACGTCAATGCTACGCTGCGACGTGAAGTGATAGCGATCCGCGAACAACTATTGCGAGAGTAGCCGCAGAGCAGATTTGGAGTCCCATGTTACCACTATTCACAACCTACCTCATCGACCTTGATGGCGTCGTCTATCGCGGCGAGGAGATCGTACCCGGCGCCCACGAGTTCATCGACTGGCTCAATACTAACCAGAAAAAGTACCTCTTCCTCACCAACAACTCGTTCGCCAGCGAGTCGCAGGTGCTGACGAAGCTTGCTCGCCTGGGCATCACAGTCAGTAGTTCGCACGTCCTCGGCGCGGGCCAGGCCGCTGTGCAGAACATCGCCCGGCGTTTTCCGGGCGGCAACGTTTATGTCGTCGGGGAGCAGCCGCTGCTCGCTCTGGTACGCGATTACAAGCTAGGCATTGCAAACGAAAACAAGCGAGCAGCAGATGTAGTGATCGTGGGACTCGACCGCAACTTCAACTACACCACCCTCACGCAGGCGACACAGGCGGTCATGGCAGGTGCAACCTTCATAACAATCAATCGCGACTCCCTGCTGCCGATCGCGGGAAGCCTCGTTCCCGGCTGTGGCGCGATGGCGGCGGCGATCGAAGCGGCCAGCAGCACACATCCAGAGGTGGTGGGCAAACCACAGCCGACACTCCTGCAGGAGGGTATGCGCCTGCTCGACAGCAAACCGGAAGAGAGCGTGATGATCGGCGATAGCCTCGATACCGACATTCTGGCGGGCAAGGCGGCAGGCACACACACCCTGTTCGTGCTCTCCGGCAAAGATACGCTCAAGACGCTGGCAAAGGCGGAGGTCAAGCCAGAGTTCGTGTATGAGAACCTGGCGGCGGTGCTGGCCGATATATAGAAAGCTGGCAGCTAATCGAGCATTGCCAATCCGGCAGTAAGCGGATTGCCATTATCAGGAACACGATCCACAATCGCAACGGTGCAGCGCGACACGCAGATCAGCTTATCATTCTCGTCGGTGATCTTGATATCCCAGACGTGCTTGCTACGTCCCAGATGGACCGGCGTTGCCACAGCGGTCAGCGTCCCCTCACGCTTCGGGCGCAGGTGATTGGCATTGATCTCCAGTCCGAACGCCATCTGCCTGTCCGCTTCGATGTTCAGCACGGCCCCCAGCGAGGCCACGGACTCCGCCAGCACCACCGAAACGCCGCCGTGCAGGTAGCCGACCTGCTGACGATGGTTGGAGCCCACCGGCATCGTCGCTACCACCCTGTCCTTCGCCGCCTCCACCAGCTTTATATCAAGCACATCCCAGACCGAACCCGCGCGCGTGCTATTGACGCTCGCAATAATCTCTTCCTGTGAATACTCCACGTATCTCTCCTCCTGTGCCGGTATTTCTATATGTAGTCTAGCAGACAGCGAAGGGGTATCACAAGGGCATGCCAGGTAGTCTATTGACACCCTTCACTCGATTATGGAATCTTCCAGCGCACTCACTGTGTTATCATGAGTGTGAACTATGTTCTCCTCGCGCGGAGGTGCCAGGCGCTGAAATACCAGATAGCCGGCGTAGAACATGACCAGCCACATAACGACCGTGAGTGGGCCGGCCAGCGGACTCTTCCACATCGTGTACGACGACTGGTCCACCGCACCCAGGATATCGCGCAGGAAGCCGAAGATAGGTATGCCGAACAACAGTAAGAGCGCGAACCAGCGACCGCGACCGCTGCGGAAACGCCAGATCAGGAGATAGACGATGCTGCCATAGATCAGCACGGGCGTGATATAAAATGGCACGGGCACATGCAAAACCAGTCCTTTGAGGGTATAATACCACCAACCAGCGTAGTAAGCGGCGATATCGAACAGCATATTGAGCAGGCCCATAATCAGGCCACCGAGCAGTGATGCCAGCAGGACGGCGCGTGTTGGACGGACCAGCAAAAGAGCAGCCAGATAGAAAACAACGATAAAGGGTATGACAAGAGCCACAAACTCCTGGATTTCCATAGTGAGAGATGCTCCTTCAGATAATAGTGTCCCATTTGTTTCTTACGTAGCGTAATGCGTTCTACAAATTTCGTCAAGATGAGAAAGGATGTAGCGATGAATATAGTACCGTTGCGCATTGCGCTGGCCCAGATCAACGTCACGGTGGGCGACCTGGACGGCAACACTCACAAAATTCTGGCGTCCATGCGCGAGGCGCATGCCGCCGGTGCGCATATAGTCTGCTTCCCCGAACTGGCGCTCACTGGTTATCCGCCAGAAGACCTGCTCCTCAAACCGGGCTTCGTGGCCGCCAACCTGCACAGGCTCGACGAGATCATAGCCGCCAGCAAAGAGCTGCCCGGCCTGACCTCCGTGATTGGCTTCGTCGATCGCGACCACGACATCTACAATGCCGCCGCCATCGTCCACGAGGGGACATTGAACGGCGTCTATCATAAACACTACCTGCCCAACTACGGCGTCTTTGACGAGAACCGCTACTTCCTGGCGGGTCGTCAGGCACCGCTCTTTCTGATTCACGACGTGCACGTCGGCGTCACCATCTGCGAGGACATCTGGTATCCCACCGGTCCGCTGCCGGAGCAGGCGCGCGCCGGAGCAGAAGTCATCATCAACATCAACGGCTCCCCCTTCTACACAGGCAAGGGTGTCGTGCGCGAAGAAATGATCGCCACGCGTGCAGCCGATAACGGCGTCATCATCGCCTACCTGAACCTGGTCGGCGGACAGGACGAACTGGTCTTCGACGGCGGCAGCATGGTCTTCAACGAGCAGGGCGTCATCATCGCCCGCGGCAAACGTTTTGCCGAGGACATGCTCATCGTCGATCTCGACACCGCCTCGGTCTTCCGCTCGCGCCTGCACGATCCCCGTCTGCGCCAGGAACGTTGGCAGACTCCATCGGAGGAGGTACCCATCATCACCGTCGACACGCGTCCCCTCACCGCGCCAGCCATCGACACGCACACGCCGCTGGGCAAACCGCAGCGTATGGAGCCGACGGTTGGACGGCAGCAGGAGGTCTACGAAGCACTGGTCCTGGGCGTCAGAGACTACGTTCACAAGACCGGTTTCAAGCAGGCCGTCATCGGTCTCTCCGGCGGCATCGACTCCACGCTCACAGCCGTCATCGCCGTCGACGCGCTGGGCGCCGAAAACGTCCTCGGAGTCTCCATGCCCTCCGGCTACTCCTCCGAAGGCAGCAAAACCGACGCGCAGGTGCTCGCCGAGAACCTTGGTATGCAGTTTTTAACGATCCCCATCGAGGACACCTTTCGTGCATCGCTCAAGATGATGCGTCCCGCATTGGGCGACGAATATCCGGGCCTGGCAGCAGAAAACCTGCAGGCGCGTATACGCGGCAACATCCTGATGACCATCTCGAACAAGCTTGGTCCCCTGGTGCTCACAACCGGCAACAAATCCGAGATGGCCACCGGGTACAGCACGCTCTACGGCGACATGGCCGGTGGCTTCGCCGTCCTGAAAGACGTGCTGAAGACACTTGTCTACGAACTCTGCACCTATCGCAACACCATTGGTGATCGGCCCGTCATACCACAATCCGTCATTGACAAGCCGCCCTCCGCCGAACTGCGACCGGACCAGAAAGATATCGACAGCCTGCCGCCCTACGAAGAGCTCGACCCCATCCTCCAGGCATACGCCGAAGATGACCGCAGCTTCGAAGAGATGCTCGCCATGGGCTTCGAGCGCACCATCGTATCACGCGTCATGCGCCTCGTCGACATCAGCGAATACAAACGTCGCCAGGCACCTCCCGGCATCAAGATCACCCCGCGCGCGTTCGGACGTGATCGCCGCCTGCCGATCACCAACCGCTACCGGGACGAACTGTAACGAAAAGGATGGTAGTAGGGATGGGCGCAAGGCCCATCCCTACTCTTTTTCATCACCTGTTTCATGGCTGGCATCTCGTGCGAGCGCCCGATTGCGCCGCGCCTTCTGCAACACAGACAACCAGCGCGGGTCCTGTAACGGCAAGCTTGCCGGGGAGCCGAGCTGCGGAATCGTCGCATCGATCCAGCTCAGCTCAGCCTCCAGCTTTACCTGGATATAGTTCAGCACCAGCTCGGTATACTCATCAACGAACGACTTTCCGTTCGTCTTCCACGCATCAATATAACGCAGCAGATCGGCAGACTCGGCGCGCCGCACCTGCAAGTGCGTGATCAGAGTTCCTCGATCTTGCCCCGCCGCACCCCAGTAAAGCATCTTAAGCAGCAGATCGTCGCGCATAGGAATGGGATAAGCCGTCGACTGTTCCAGCCAGGCCGACAGCTCTTGCCAGCCACTTGCCGTCAGCTCGTACACCTTCTTGCGACGGCCACTCTCGCTGGCCTGTACAGTAACGATCAGACCATCCTGCTCCAACTGTTTCAGGCGCGGATAGATGCTGCCGAAGCTCAGGGCCGACAGCATGCCAGCTCCCCCCTGCTCGAACTCCAGCTTCATATCGTAACCGGAGCACGGGCTGAGGCTAATCAGGCCGAGCACAATATGATCAACAGACATACACTACTCTTCTAGACGTAATATGGTTCAAAGCCCTTAATACGCTCTGTACCACAAATACAGTATAGCACAGAAAGCAAGGGTGTCCAGTATTGCGAGTTCAGGTAGAACTTTCCACGTATCACGGCGATATGTTACAAGGGATGAGGGAGTGATGTCAAGGTCACCAACTCCAATGCACATCTACGCAATCTCAACCTGATCGACACGTTATCTTAACCGAGGGTATGCTATACTACTGTGTAGTATGATGTCTCGTTTAGTAGCGCATGGGCCGGGCCAGAGGAGGAGCCACGGTTGACGAGGTGGAGGCCGTTCGGATTGTCAGCGGGGAGCCTCCAGGGTTGATCACGATCCTGAGAAGGGAACGCGCAAATCTGATCGGTAACGATCAGCACAAGGCGTTTCCAGTGATGCGGTAGCAATGTGTCTTTTGTTGCTATCTCTAAAAAAGAAAGGGTACCCGACCAACATGTGCGGTATCATCGGCTACGTCGGCCCACAGGGCACCGACGTTACTTCCATATTGCTTGAAGGACTTAGTAAACTCGAATATCGCGGCTACGACTCCGCCGGGATCGCCGTCCTCACATCCACCGGCCACCTTGAACTCCACCGTCGCGCCGGCAAGATCGCCAACCTGGCAGCCACTGTCGAGGATGATGCGCATCCACATCCGGGTCCGCTCGGCATCGGACACACACGTTGGGCCACGCACGGTCGCCCCAGCGACACCAACGCCCACCCACATCCCGACTGCACCGGGGTCCTGACTGTCGTGCACAACGGCATCATCGAGAACTATGCTGAACTGCGCCAGGAGCTGATCACGGAGGGTCACACGTTTCAATCGGAGACGGATACCGAGGTGCTCGCGCACCTGATCGAACACACCTACTTCGGCGAGGCGCAACATAACCTCACGGAGGCAGTGCGGCTCGCACTCCTGCGCGTCACGGGTTCTTACGCCATCGCCGTCGCCAGTCGCGAGCATCCCGACCAGATCATCGGTGCGCGCTGCAACGGTCCCTTGATCATCGGACTTGGCGAGCACGAGCAGTTCCTGGCGTCCGACATCCCGGCTATCCTCAAGCACACGCGCCGTATCATCATTATGGATGAAGGCGAGATCGCGACGCTAAAGCCCGATAGCGTCTCTCTCATCACGCTTGATGGGACGCCCATCCAGCGCGATCCGTTGACGATCGACTGGGACGCCGAAGCGGCGGAGAAGAATGGCTACCCACACTTCGTGCTCAAGGAGATCTTCGAGCAGCCGGAGGCTATGCGCCGCTCGCTGCTGGGTCGCGTCCATAACGGTCACTTCTACCTGCCCGAACTCGACGATATGCGGCAGAGCGGTCTGCTCGACCAGATACAGCGCATCGTCATCGTCGCCTGTGGCACTTCGTATCACGCCAGCCTGATCGCCAAATACGTGATCGAGCAGTGGGCGCGTATCCCGGTCGAAGCGGTCACCGCCGCCGAGTTCCGCTATAGCGATCCCATCGTGGGACCCGAGACGCTGTGCATAGCCGTCACACAATCGGGCGAGACGGCGGATACGCTGGTGGGCATCCGGCAGGCACGCGAGCGAGGCGCGCCAGTCATAGCCATTACGAACGTCGTCTCAAGCGCCATCACGCGCCTCTCCGACGCGGTCCTCTACCTGCAGGCAGGGCCGGAGATCGGCGTCGTCGCCACCAAGACATTCGTTACCTCGGTCACGGTCCTGTACATGCTGGGCCTGTACCTCGGTCGCCTGAGTGGTCGCATCAAAGACGAGCCACTGCAAGAGCTGCTCGCAGCGCTGGAACTCCTCCCCGACCAGGTGCAGTCCATCCTCGACAACGCATTGAAATCCGACGATGTAATCGAGCCGCTGGCGAAGGAGCTTTCAAGGGTCAGCAGTATCATGTTCATCGGGCGCGGCGTCGGCTTCCCCACGGCCCTGGAGGGGGCGCTCAAGCTCAAGGAGATCTCGTACATCCATGCTGAGGGCTTCCCTGCGGGCGAGCTCAAACATGGTTCTATCGCCCTGCTCGATCCGGACACTCCGCTGGTCGGCATCGCCACCGCTTCGCACGTCTACGAGAAGGTTGTGAGCAACATTCAGGAGGTACGTGCGCGTGATGCCCGCATCCTGGTCGTCGCCACCGAGGGAGATGAGAAGATCCGCCAGCACGCGGACGACATCTTCTACGTTCCCGCGACGCTGGAGGCGTTCAGCCCCCTGCTGGCGATCGTCCCCCTACAGTTGTTCGCGTACCACGCCGCCGTTGCAAGGGGCTGTAACGTGGATCAGCCGAGAAATCTTGCGAAGTCGGTGACGGTGGAGTGAGGAGGATATACGCCTGAGATGGGCTTCCTTTCCCATCTCAGGCGGTTTCGTTGATGCTCGACAGGAGGGATGATACAAACAGAAGAAATCCCTTGCTGATTGCTACCTTCATCCCATGTCCAGGGTTAGTAGCCAGGTGGTCGTTGGAATGCACCGGTCACGTCCGATATGGCCTTTGCCATCGCCAGCAGATGCGATTCATCCCAGCGTTTCCCTACTATCTGTACTCCAATGGGTAAGCCGTCACGATCCAGTTTATACGGGAGCACGACTGCCGGGTGGCCGGTGTAATTGAAGAGTGTACCATGGCCACTGACCGCCCAATAGATGACTTCCTGATCGTCAACGCGCAGTGGAGACCCTGGTTCGCAATGTGGAAATGCCGTGACCATAGAGGGCGGGCACAGCAGGACATCCCACTTCTCGAAGAACTGCTCCCAGGCGAGAATGGACTGGTCGCGCCGGTCAAGCGCTTCCAGGTACTGGGCAAGGGTGGCTGGTTGTTCCTGCTCCTCCGGCTGGAATGCTCCAGTTATCATGCCAATTAATGCACCGGCACGTGGAAGTTCCTGGTTGAAATCCACCTGTGGCAGCGCCGCTTCTTCCACAACTGCACACAATGGTCTGAGCTGCTTCGCCAACTCTTCTATGGCGCCACGAATTTCCGCTGCGACCGGAAGGCCTGGAAAGGTGGGAGCAAAGGCGACCCGCAGGTGCTTGAGTTCGAGTTGTGGCATCTTGTCAACCGGCACGGGCTGGACTTCGGTATCGCGTCCATCCGGTCCTGCGATGATGGAGTAAAGCAGTGCCAGGTCCTCGATAGTGCGTGCCATTGGCCCAATACAGGACATGATGCGGACGGATCTGGGCGTCAGGAGACCAGGGATAAGCCCGCTGAGCGGGACGCGCTGTTCGGTTGGCTTCAGACCAAACACGCCACAAAAATGCGCCGGGATGCGGATTGAAGCGGACAGATCGGTGCCAATGTCAAACGGGGTCATCCCGGCAGCAAGCGCCGCGGACGCCCCGCCACTGGAGCCGCCCGGCGTGCGCTCGACGTTCCAGGGGTTGTTGGTACGGCCAAAGATGGGATTGTCGGTTTGTGCAGGATCGGCCAGCATCACATGCACGTTCGTCTTGCCCATGAGAATACCGCCCGCCGCCTTGAGGCGTGCGGTCACGGTGCTATCAACCTTCGGCACATAGTTGGACAGAGGCGGGAACCCGGTGGTGGTGCGCATGTCCGCCGTCGCGTGGGCATCTTTCAGCGTGAAGGGCACGCCATGCAGCGGTCCCCATATCTCACCGCGGGCGAGAGCTGCATCCGCTTCTCGCGCGCGTTCGTAGGCCCGCCCGGCATCAAGCGTAATGACGGCGTTCAAAGTGGGATTGCGTGCATCAATCTGGGCCAAATGTGCTTGCAGCACTTCTATGGCTGACACGTGGCCTGCCCGGATGGCGGCTGCTAACTGCGTTGTGCTGGAGAAAACAATGTCCATTGGGATTGCTCCTTTGGTTTCTACTCACCAATCACCTGGTCTCGGGTATGGGCGCGTCGAGAAACGATGTAATCATCGACAGCAGCCAATCGGTGCGTTCGACAAGCGTCACATGCGTCATGCCCGGGAGCATCGCGAGCTGGATATCCGGGGGCCGACGATATCGCCGGGGATATTGCCGCCTAGTAGTCGAAACGCCTCTACAGCGCGCTCAGAGGAGACGATGGAGGCGTCTCAGTCGTCGATCGCCTGGTAGGCCAGGGTCCAGAAATCGAGGCAGACATCCGGTGGTCTGGGAGAAGTCCAGGCGCTCTGGGTCATCAGGATGATGACCATCTCCTCCCTGGGGTCGGAGTACCAGGAGGTGCCCATGCCACCGTCCCAACCATAACGGCCAAGCACCGCCGCGATGTCATCGCGCCTGGTGACCACGGAGACACCGAATCCCCAGTCGTGGCTGTCAAAGAAGCCAGGGACCAGGCCGGACACCGCCTTCTGCTCGGGCGTCAACTGGTCGGTCGTCATGAGCTCGACCGCAAGCCTCGACAGGATGCGCAGGCTTTGGTGCTTGCCCTGCGAAAGCATCATCTGACCAAAGGCCAGATAGTCGTCAATGGTCGAAACCAGTCCCCCCGCTCCCGACGGGAACGCCGGCGGGCGGCTCCATTGGCCGCCCCTGGCCTCGTCATAAACGACGAGTTTCCCGCTTGCGGGGTCGGTCCAGTAGCTGGTTGCCAGCCGGTCGAGCGAGGCCGCCGCCACGCTGAACCCGGTGTCCTTCATGCCCAACGGCTCGAAGAGGCGTTCGCGCAAGAACGTCTCAAACGGCTGACCTGAGGCGCGCGCAATCAGCACGCCAAGCACGTCGGACCCCGTGTTGTACATCCACTGCTCGCCCGGCTGGTGCATAAGCGGAAGACTCCCCAGGCGACGCATCCACTCATCCGGCGCAGGCATCATGGACGGGTTCGGCGGCCCCATGCCAATCTGCAGCTCGTTGGCGGCCTTCAGGATCGGATAGGCATCCGGCGGGGCCATCATCTGTCCGAAGCCCATACGGAAGGTGAGCAGGTCACGCACCGTGATCGGTCGCTTCGCGGGCACGGTGTCGTCAAGCGGCCCGTCGAGTCGCTTCAACACCTTGCGGTCCGCCAGTTCGGGGAGCCACCGATCCACCGGATCGTCCAGCCGCAGCTTGCATTCCTCGACCAGGATCATCGTCGCCGCGGCGGTGATCGGCTTGGTCATCGAGGAGATGCGAAAGATGGTGTCGCGCCGCATCGGGGCGCTCTCGCCTATCGTCCTCGCGCCAATCGCATCGACATGCACCTCGCCCCGCCGGCTGACCAGCGTGACGAGACCGGGCACGTCGCCGCGCTCGACATAGCCGGCCATGACATCGTGCATGCGCGCGAGCCGCGTCCTGGACAATCCTCCAGTGCTCATTGCCTGTTCCCTCCGTTCTCTCTCATCTATATGGTGTTGCTTGTCATTGGTAGCGCATGACCACTTCGCCTATTTAACCGCTATTTATTCCTGCTGTTCAAGCACAGACAGGATATTGCCGGCGGGGTCTTTAAACCACGCGATCTTCGGACCCCCGCCGTGGAAAATCCCCTTTTCGTCTGTCACCAGGTCGCCTTCATTGTAAGACTCGAAATGCACGCCACGCCTGGCCAGCTCGTCTACAGCTTGCTCAATGTTGTCGACCGGAAAATTCAGGATAGTGAAGGTGGCTGGAGTATGGTTCTCCTTCGGATACATCAAGATGTTCGTCCCGCCAGCGAGATGCAGTTGTAACAGGCCGTACGATTCGGACACGTTTAGCCCGAGCGTTTGGCCATAGAACTCCTTCGCTTTTTGTAGGTCGTTTACTGAAAAACCGGAAAATGCTTTTGTGTCTTTGAACATGAGCTCACTCTCTTCTTTCTCGATGACTCTTCTGAGCATCCATCCGTGAAACATCTGCCACAACTCGTTGGGCGTCTCATTTTGGAGAGACAGGTCTGTCGAGGGCTAGATCTCCCTCAAAAGAAAGTGTAGCACACCGATGGCACATTTTTTTCTTCAATCTTGCTCTTTTTGAACAGCCGTTCGCTTCTGTCCTTCCTTCTCCAAGAGAACGTTCTTCACCAGTCTATTCTTTTCAGTTGGTCGAAGGTGGCAAACCAACACGAGCTGTTCCCGCTCCTGGTTGGTGACAGCGGGTGACGGATGCACGCAATCCATCTCTACACTGGCCACTTAGGATATCTGTTCAGAAGAGAGCGGGCCATCCTTCTCAAATGGGCCATTACCTCATGTGTTACTCAAAAGCCCTGATCTGTCCTCTTGAACAGTGCGTTTATTCCAGTGTATCGAGTATACTTGATCTGAATGCGGATATAGCAAGCGGAAGGAGCACAGGTGATCTATGCAGACGGTTCCTCCTGGTACAGGCAATCGCTTCGAGTTAGACGAGCGATATTTTATACGTGTTGCTACAGTTTCTGAGTTAGAGGCACGTCCCTTTAAAGTTGTCACTCTTGAAAATCGGCACATCCTGCTTTTGCGAGCTGACGGCCAGATACGGGCATTGGATAGTCGTTGTCCGCATATGGGCTATCCTCTCTCACAAGGAACTGTCAAAGATGGTATCCTGCGTTGCCACTGGCATCACTGGCGCTTTGATCTGGCTTCTGGTGGTTGCTTTACCGAAGGTGGTGATGATGTAGCGGTCTTTCCGCTTATCCTGCGTGATGAGACCATCTGGGTCAGCCCGGTCCCGCTTGACGGCTACGTGCGCCAACGAACCGAAAAAGCTCTCGTTGATCTGCGCCAGGGCATGGAGGAGCGCAATACCTTCTTGATCGCTAAGGCTGTTGCTGGTCTAAGAGCTAATGATGTGCCAGATCGAGACATTCTCAGTGCTGGCGCAATGCATGGGCTGCGCTTCCGGCAGGGAGGCTTTGCGATGGGTCTCACCATCCTGACTTGTATGGGACTGCTCACTCCATATTTATTAGAGGATGACAAAGCCCTGGCTGACGTGCACGCGCTGATCAATTGCGCCCGTGACGCATTTACCGGACCTCCACGCCGCATGTTGCGTCCGTTGCCGACACCACAATTCAGCAGTAAAACTCAACTGATCCAGTGGTTTCGTCTCTTTATCGAGGATCGCGAAGCCGCTGGTGCTGAACGTATTCTGCGCTCCGCGATTGCCGCCGACTACCCAAAAGAAGATATCATTGAGATGCTTGTTTCAGCTGCTACCGATCATTATTTTCTGAGTACGGGCCACGTCATTGATTTTGTGAATAAAGCGTTCGCTTTGTTTGCGGTGATGACCGCTGGTAATGCATTGCCGCCTGGTGAAACGGATGTGCGTGAAGTCCTGGCAACAACGCTTTCCTCTGTTGTGCGCCCGATGGCGATGGGTTTTCGGCACGAAGAAGATGCTGACTGGCAAGAGACAATCGCGCCGCAAGAAGCGCTCTTCAGCACCTTGCCTACGCTGCTTGCTCAACCACGCGATCCACATTGGGTGCTTCATGGGCGTCCAGAAGCGTTGCGCGATGTGTTATTAGCTGGGAAGCCTGACGAAATCTCACAGGCATTGCGCCATGCGCTGGAGCAAGGGGCTTCAGTGGATGCACTCAGTAGTGTCCTGGCGCGAGCGGGCATCTACCGGGTTGCGCGTTTCCATGTGCAAAACGAAGAGGATTGGGATGACGTGCTCCATGTAATCAGCTATGCCAACGCAATTGATGAGTTAACCAGATGCGCTGCTGGACATTCGCTGGCCTGCGATATTGCGTTGATGAAAGCTGTTACACATGGTGCCATGTTTGTTTACCTGACTCATTTCCTCAACATCCCACGTGCCCAGCTTCCTTCCGAACGCGGTAAAGCCGCGCTTCCAGTGATGCTACATAATAAAGCCGCGCTTTTAGAACGCCTCTTGTATTGCGCGGAGTTCCAGCAAGTTGAAGAGGCTGCTGCGATTGTCTATTATTACCAGGAGCAAGGCTACCCACTGGCGGAACTGCAAGCTACGCTGGGCAAGGCGTTGCTGCGCGAAGATGCCAGCTTCCATACGTTTCAGATGCTTGATGCTGGTATGCATCAGCAGAACCTGTTAGGTTCTGATTGTCTTGATGCTCGCCTAGCGCTGGTTGCGGCCACACGCTATATGGTGGCACAGCGTTTACGACGGAATGTGCTCTTCTCAACCCAGAACGCGTTGAAACTACAGCGTGGTGAAGCATTAGATGAAGAGACGTAGGCTGTGAGGGCTAATAAGCTAATAACGATTTCGCGAACGGATGTCCCAAGTAGCCAGCACAACATTCCTACTCGACATTCGTTCGTGCTTTCCTCAATCCCCAAATAGCCTTTAACTCCGCGATAAGCATTCAACTCTCCTCCTGGACGCGTGTGGAGATGGTGAAACGCGCGCGAGCAGTGCGCTCTGGCTCGTCACGAATGCGCGCCTGTTCTTCTGGTAAATACCACTATAATTAAGGCATAGAGATCTCTATTGACATACCGGGGCCAAGGTTATCTGATTGAACCGTATTTGCTTTTGCTACTCTATTTAGAGTATTACTTATTTTTGAACACCTAATGCATAACCTCATGTATGCATCAGTACTTGCCCTTCGTTGTATTGAGCGGTATTCCAATCCAATACATCAGCGAGTGCTCCGCGAAACGCTTCTAACGCTTTTTCCCGTGCTATCTCGTCTGGCATGGCAGTGCTTCGCCAGATAAGCGAAATCTCAACCTGCCCAGGAAGCGTTTCACTCCTTACAATGAAGCGAGCAACTGTTCCAGGAAACTGATGTTCGTCTCTCTGTCTTATTTCCTCTAGCTTTTTCATCAATTCGGCTTGGCGATCAGATCGTATCTGCACCACAATAGAAGTTGAAAGCAGCACGTTATTTTCAGGAGAGATACGTCATCGTAGAACACTTTTCCGTGGACGCCCTGCAATATTGGGCTTAAAGTTCTTTACCTCTTCCAAGGGTATGAGGATAACATGTGCAGCTCTTACAGATGAGAGCCGCCCATCCTCAACATATTCATATACTCTACCAGGCGAAAGACCAAGTATCTCCGCTGCTTCCTTGATGGATACGTAGCCTGGAACACTCGCCTGACCGTCATTTACGTGCATGCTTACAGTCTATTCATTATCGGCATTTATCGACTAAATAGATATGATTCACTTGAATAGCAGGCCCCTGACGACCTTCCCGACGGCGTTTTTCGGTAGCTCAGTACGGAACTCGATCTGGTGCGGCACCTTGTAGTCCTCCAGGCGCTCACGGGCATAGGCCAGTAACTCATCGGCAGTAACTCGTTGACCGCGTTTGACGACAACAAAGGCTCTTATGAACGGAGATACAGGCATACCGGGGGTGCCTGTGACGTTCTCATCATCCTTTTCTGCTGACGGCAGCACGCTCACCACTGCCACCTCAAGGACCTTGGGGTGTTCGTACAAGACCTCCTCCACCTCGCGAGGATAGATTTTGTGTGTGCCAGAGAGGGTCAGATGCTGTTTGCGATCAATGAAGGTAAAGAAACCATCTTCATCCATCTGCACCACATCGTTTGCCCTCAACCAGCCATCGCACAGCGCCTGGGCCGTCTCCTCTGGCATCTGCCAGTAGCCCTGCATGACCTGTGGCCCACGAATCAACAGTTCTCCCACCCCTCCTGGTGGGAGAGGTTCACCCGTCTCCAAATCGACAATCCGTGCATTCGTGCCGGGTAAGGGAAGACCAATACTGCCAACGCCCCGTTCGCTTTTGTAGGGGTTGGCGTGCGTCAAGGGGGAGGCTTCCGTCAGGCCATACGCCTCGATCAGATGTCCGCGTGTCAGCTTCTCAAACGCCTCTTGCACCTCAACGGACAATGGAGCTGAGCTGCTGATACAGATGCGAATGGCCGAGACGTCGTAGCTGCGCACGTTGGGATAGTTTGCCATCTCAAGGAGGAGGCCCGGATAGCCGATGAGCATGCCGGGCTGATAGCGCTTTATCGCTGCGAGGACCACATCTGTATGCGTTGTCGGTACCAATAGCAGTGAGCCACCCAGGGCAATCGCCGCGTTCATTCCGGTGGTAATGCCGTAGATATGCGAGAGAGGGAACATCGAGAGGATTACCTCGTGTCCCCGCGCGGCATCGGTCATCCAATGGCACAACTGAACCGCATTGACCACGAGATTTCCATGCGAGAGCATGACTCCTTTGGGAAGACCGGTCATTCCTGCCGTGTACTGGATAAGTGCCAGATCATTCGAGTTTGTTCCATTATCGAGTGGCGTTATTGGCTGGCGGCGTAACATGTTCCGAAACGAGGATACACGAAATGATGGCCGCCTGGAAGGAGGATCAGAAGCTTCTCTGGCATCCTCGTTTCTTGCTAAGAAAGGGCTATATAGTGCTTCAACCAGGGGATTCTCCTTGATGAGATGTATCAGCATAGCGCGCTGGCGCCTGGGAAGGTACTCACGAACATTGCTATAGATCACATGCATGATACTCGTGTCGGCACACACCCGTTTGGCCACATCTCGCAGGGACTCCTGCGTGAGCAAGACGCGAGCTCCGCTATCTTGAAGCTGGCGATGAAGCTCCTGTTCGTGCAAAAGAGGATTGCCCAAAACAACGACTGCTCCAGCCTTGAGCGCCCCATAAAAGGCGATCACACACTGTGGTATATTGGGCAGGACAATCGCAACACGATCACCCGTCTTGATACCCAGGCCTCGCAGGCCATGAGCAAAGCGTGTACTCAAGCTGTCAAGCTCACGGTACCGTATCTGACGATCAAAGAAGAAGATGGCGGGACGCTGCGGAAAAGCGGCGGCACTGGTGCTGAGCATCTCATGGAGGAGCTGTTTTGGCTGTGGGATCTGGGCTGGTACATTGCTATCATAATGGTTGAGCCAGGGCATGTCGCTGTGCTGTGCAGCAAACGAAATCTTGCGGGCGATACGCTGGAAGATGCTTTGCTGTTTCTTTCCGCCACCTTTGCCAGTCTTAGCATCCAGTTGTTGTTTTTCAATAAAGTGGTTGATGGCTCGATTGACAGCATCGGGCCGCTCGAGTTGCACGAGATGCGCTGAGACCGGAATATCGACCAGTTGTGCGCCAGGATTACAGCGTAATACATCTTCATACAGTTTGCGTCGGAAGACCCGGTCGCGATACCCCAGCACGACGAGTGTAGGGACAGCGAACGGTTGCATACGCCAGATGGACATAATACCATCATTGATCCCCTTGAGTGTCCGCTGTGGAGCAAAGAGCGCAATGCCCAGTCTTTTTGCTGCGAAGCTAAAGAGAGGATCGGGAATGTGCAACAGTCTCCCCAGAAGCGGCATCAAGGTGAAGTGTGTGCTTACACCGATCAACACCAGGCTGCGTACCTTCTCAGGGTGACGAATCACGTATTCAGTGGCAATGGCCCCTCCAAAAGAGTGAGCGACGAGATGGACAGGCTCCTGGACTTGCAATGCCTCCAGAACCACCTCCAGATCATAGATAAAACTCTCGATAGTGTACGCGAGTCCGGGAGGATCTTCGCTTAATCCATGTCCACGCAGGTTGGGAGCAATGAGGTGCATACTCTGTCCAAAGAAGCGCAACTGGTGAAGCCATTGCGAAACATTGCCACCAAAGCCATGCACGAAGACGAGAGTCTGTGTGGCCCCCTCAGGATGGATATCGATCACGCTGATGCGCCGGAGATTCTGGGTACCGTGTCTAGCAGGCACATAGACGTTGCGGCGGTAGAGCTCGATATCGAGTGCCATAAGGGTACCTCCTTTAGGGGAACGTGCCCGTTATTTTTTTATGCTGCCGCTTGCAGTAGTCAAGCCAAAGAGACGGAGAACATTTTTAGCAGCTAGAAAAATATTACCATGTAGCAATAGGAAATAGCTATAGCCTGATCGGGACTCTACTATTCGAGAACATGCTGGCAATGCTGCGTTTTCTGTTCGTCCTGTGATAAAATTCCATTTACGATTTATTTTACACAAACCTTGACAGAGTGTAAAGTAATGTGTAAAATATTTGTAGAGCAAAAAAGAAAGAAAGTGGAGGGGTAATCGATGAGTCTTCCTCAGTATGAGTGGGTTCATTTTAAGAAATCACCTCTTAGACTGGTCATCGGACAGATACGTTTTACGATTATGTCTCGTTTCGAGCAGAAGGGATTCATCGCTGATTTTCAAGAGGCTATTCGCGCCGACTATCCTAAAGCATCTCGTGAGGCGGTAGTGACATACCAGCTCTCACCTACAGGTGTAAGCTCTGGTGCGAGCGATACTGCATGGCGCTTCTCCTCAAAAGACTTACGTTGGGCCGTGATCATTAATGAAGCAGCACTTACACTTGAGACAAGAAGTTACCAGTCAATGCATGATTTCATTGACCGTTTTCAGCATCTTTTAGAAATTGCCCAGGAGACATTAGAAATTACAGATCGCTTGCGACTGGGGTTGCGTTATATCAATGAGGTACGCTATCCCGCTGCTGAGACGTTGGGCGACTGGCAAGAACTGCTAAATCCAAAACTGGTTGGGTTTGATGCAGCAGACTTCCTTTCGGGCCAAATTAATCACACACTGCAAGAAATACAGGTTCGTCGTGCTGATGGTATATTTGCAATCAGGCATGGCCTTCTAAATGGAACGGCAGTTCCCCCACTTCCTAAAGAAGAGCCCATAGGGGGTAGGTTTTATCTCATTGATTTAGACTACTACGACACTGATGAATATGATCTTGACATCCCGGATACGCTAAAAAAGATGCATAATCATAACGAAGTGATGTCTCGTTTTTTCCGTTGGACACTAAGTGAGAAACTCTATACCTATATGGAGCCGGACGATGCTAGACATAGCTGAGATGACTGATCCCACTGGCAATACATATATGCCAGGAAACAGCGTAACCGATTTATTCACTGATAGAGTTATAAAGTCAGGCAATTATCAGCTCATTAGCAATGAAACAGGAAAAAATAGCAGGCTAACTCTACATAGACAGTCTGACTATAATATACAGGATATTCTTCCTTATCGATTACTCGCGGGAACAACGGGTGCAGATATATACGAATGTCGGGAATTACTCATTATCATAGGAACTAAAATTGCATCACACAATAGCATTACAAATGCAACCTTCTTCATCAATGAAGCTGTACAGATACGAAAGAAGCCCGTTGAACCGATTCTTAATCATTCATCACAAACAGTAAGTCATTCTCGCAAGAAGCATGAAATCACAGATTTAGCAAACAACTTGCGTGAATTCTCTGGCCTTGATATAGAGTCTCTTGCCCAGATATTTAAAGTATCTCGCGTAACTTATCATCGTTGGTTAAAGGGTTTTCCTGTCAGTAAAAAGCATCGCGATTATATACTTGAGATACTGCCACTGATTGAAGAAGCGGCGCAGCGTTTAGGCTCGCCTGAAGCTGTCAGTACCTGGCTGCTCACTCCAATATCTTCAGGGGGCAAGAAACCAATAGAATACCTGACCGAAAAACACTATGATCTCTTCCGCGGTTTCCTACTACATCAGCGCACTGGTAAAGAGCAATTCCGTCCTTTAAAGCCTTCCAGGCGCGTCTTTAAGACACGTCAACGTGAAGATATCGAAGATGTGCGAGAACAACTAAGACCACACACCTGGTTTGATGAGGAGAATGACCTCAATAATAGCAATGACTAGCCAGGAAGCGTGCTGTTAGATGATGGAATGGGGTAATATAGGGAGTGTATAATGAGTAAGTCAGATATAGTGCATATTGGCATTGAATTAATCCAACAAGGTTGGATGCAAGGGAGTTTCCTTCATAATACATCAGCTCCAAAGGTGTACACTGTACAGGCACTTCTTGAACGAGAAGAGGTGGAGCATATCAAATCCGGCATGTCTCTTCCATCCAATCAATGGACAATGAAAGAGGTTGTACTTGATGAAAATGATCTGCTTGTGATCGTATCACAAGCCTGTGATATCCAAAAAGCGCCAGATAAAGAACCATATGTGGAGGCGGTACGTGCCTATTGGACAAGCGATCGAAACACGATTCATCAGGCAAAAAGAAATTCTGTTTATTACTTTCCCATAAAGGAGCGTACCACCTCCAATAATGGCAAAGAGGCTCTGATCGTTGACCTACGCCCTCGCTTATTGATTGAAAAAGAAGCGTTACTAAGATGCCATCCTATTTCCTATTTCGATAGCGAAAACACTGTCACGCCACGCCGTTTTCGGCAGTGGTTAGGGCGACGATACCTTCGTCAGGCCCTTGCAAATGAGTTAGTAACTTCTATACAGCAGCCTGTTGTCAATGCCATTCGTCGGTTATCAGCAAAAGATCCTCTTCACAACATATTTGATAATCTGCGAGAGATTCGTTTCCTTTTACTAAACGAAACAGTTCCTTACCAGATAGAAATGCTGTTTTTATTTGATGGAGATAGCGAGAATCCACCATTAACTGATGAAGAGGCTGCCAGATTGGCAAACTGGATGGATATAGTTTTAAAAAGCGAAGGCAATATTTCATCATATACCTGGCATATGTATAGCACACAGGAAATCAGTGTGTATGATTATGAGCACGCCTATGAACTAGCTCTACACGAGTTCTCTTTACCTTGATGAATAACAACAGGCTGCTTCAAGATCCTGGTTGCTCATACGAACAGGTTGACAGTACCTCTTATACTACAGTCATGAGGGAACCGGACAAAACACACGATACACACAAACAGCCTCGCCACTTAACCAGACGCGGGCAAATCATCCTGACTGTTTTGCTCGTCGTCATTTTACTCGTGGCCGGCGGCCTCTATAGCCAGCGCCACCAGCTTTACCAACTCGCCAGGTCCTTGACCGTCCCGCCGCCTCAAGCTGTGCATATCACACCGTTGACGCTTCCCCCCGGCACTGCGACGCCTGGTCAGGTGACCAGCGCTGATTGGACCACATACCATGATAACAATGCCCGTACCGGGTTTGTAACAGGCATGCCTGATCCTACCCACCTCACAAACCTCTGGAAGCAACCACTCGACGGAGCAGTCTATGCTGAGCCGCTCGTGGTCAATGGACAGGTGATTGTGGCGACGGAAAACGATACCCTTTATGCACTTGACGCACATACCGGGCAAATACAATGGCACACCAACGTAGGAACCCCTGTGCCGCTTGCAAATTTGCCTTGTGGCGATATCGATCCCCTCGGCATCACTGGCACGCCGGTCTACGATCCACAGACGGGCCTGGTCTTCGCCGTGGCTGAGATACGGGGACCCGCCCATATTCTGGTCGGCCTTGACGTGAAAACGGGACAAGTCAAAGTCCGTCGCGTCGTGGATCCTGCCGGCACAAACCCACAGACCGAGCAGCAACGTGCGGCCCTTGCCCTATATGGAGGCCGGGTTTATGTCGCCTTTGGCGGTCTATACGGCGACTGTGGCGACTACCACGGCATGGTCATTGCCTCGCGCACTGACGGAACGGGGGCGCTACTCACATACCAGGTTCCGACTCCACGCGAAGGAGGCATCTGGGCCCCTTCGGGACCAGTCATTGACGCGCAGGGAAATCTCTATGTAACCGTCGGGAACGGCGCGGTCACGCAGGGGAGCTGGGATCACACCGATTCGGTCCTACGCCTGTCGCCAACCTTGCAACTTAAGGATGCCTTTGCGCCACAGAGCTGGCAGAGCGATAATGCGTCAGATTTAGATCTGAGTTCACTGGGACCAGTACTTCTGCCCGACGGCCTGCTCTTTGCTCACGGCAAGTCGAACCAGGGCTACTTACTGCATGCAGGTCATCTGGGAGGAATAGGCGGACAGATCCAGACAATCTCCGTTTGTTCTGCTGGTGCCTACGGCGGAGCCGCCTTGAGCGGCCAGACAGCCTTCATTCCGTGTGCCAATGGACTGCGTGAGATCAAGCTCACAGTAGGAAGGCAGCTTACCACCGGATGGCAGGCTCCCCAGCAAGTGACCGGCTCGCCAGTCGTAGGAGGGAACACAGTCTATAGCCTTGATCCCAGTGGTGGTATGCTGTATGCCCTCGACGCCGCAACGAGTTCGGTGCGTGCCACCATCTCCGTCGGCACAACATCGCGCTTCGCAACGCCGACGCTCTCGCAGGGCAGCATCTTCGTCGGAACTATGACAGGCATCGTCGCGCTGGGAATGAAATGAGCAGGATTGCGCCGCTCTCATTCGCATGAACGATAGCCTTCAGCTCTTCAAATGTTTTCATCCCCTGCTCCTTGTTTCGGCAAGAATCCCCTCAATTTCCTCGATAGAGAGGCTCTCTATATTCACACGATCCCCCTCTCTGGTAAAAAGGACAATCTGCTTCTGCCCCGTCGCGCCTACCTCATCGTGTAAGAGGCGATACAGGATCTGTGCCACCCGCTGCGCAGCCTTCTCCGCTCGCTCTCCACGTTTCTTGATCCCGATAGCAACCAGCACTGGGGCCGTCGCATCCTTTGGCTCAAGCAGATCCACATCCACGTCATGTTCATGCTTCAACTGCTGCTCCAGGGTTTTGAGATGCTCTTTTGTCTCTGAAAAGAACTCAAGCGTAATCGTCGTGTCCATGCTTTTTTCCTGCTCTTTCTTCTCCGTGCAACGACGGCTTCCATCGGTGCACGCTGTTTTGGTGTATCTTACCTGAAGGGTGATGGGGATGCAAGAACGTTTCCATCGTGGTTCCATGAATGATCAAGGGCCGCAATCATTGGGGCTGGTGGGGAGGAAGAGGGATGGGGTAGCGTAGGACGTGATGGATCCTTGTGGCCGTCCTGGGTGCCAGCTCCCGATTGTTCGTGGAACTCCGCTCAGGGAATGAGCCATTACACCAGCGCAGATCGCCGATGGGCGGATTGGATCGCCTGCAACCCTCTCCCCTATGCAGAGCTCGTCATTTTGCCCGAAAGAAAGATTAAGTAAAGAACCAATACTTTACTCTACGCATATTTGCTAGATGTCGTCCCTCGATAAATAGCGACCACCGAAGCAGATCGGTGATCGCCATTTATCGTACTGGATACGCGTAATGCATCCTACAGTCGTTATGCAATGTGCAGAACGATGCGCCCACGCCCGTGGCCACCCTGACTGAGTTTCTGGGCCTTTCCAGCCTCATCGAGCGAGAAGACGGCTCCGACAAAAGCCTTTATCTGGCCCTCCTCGATGAGCCGGGCAAATGTACTCAGGAGCTCGCTCGTGACCTGGGCTGAGAAGCGCGCGGTACGCACGCCCAGCTCACGCGCCTTCGCTTCATCGGCCTGACCGGCGGTAGAGATCAGCGTACCACCGCGCTTGAGTGTGTGCCACGCACTGGCAAGCGCGGCACCGCCAACCGTGTCGAATACCAGATCTACATCACGAACCTCGTCTTCAACGCGTGTCTTTGTATAGTCGATAGCCGTTTCCGCGCCCAACGAACGCACGAAATCCATATTGCCTGTGGAGGCTGTACTGATCACATGCGCGCCCTTCCAGCGGGCAAACTGGACCGCAAAGAGGCCGACACCACCGGCACCACCCAGAATCAGCACACGCTGGCCTGGCTGCAGGTTGCCATGATCGAAGAGGCCCTGCCAGGCGGTCGTCGCACCAACGGGAATAGTGGTCGCCTCGTCGAAGCTCAGACTTTCGGGCTTCAGCGCCAGAGCACCCGCCGGAACTATGCCATATTCCGCGTAGGAGCCCTTAGAGGTCCGACCAAATACCGCCTGACCTGGTTGGAAGGCGGTAACACCGGCCCCGACTTTTGCGACAACTCCGGCAAGCTCGGCACCTGGTATATATGGGAATGTCAATGGCAGAAAGTCCTTCAACAGGCCTGAACGGACCTTCCAATCGACCGGGTTCACTCCTGCCGCATGTATCCGCACAAGAACTTCGCCTGCCTGAGGCTCCGGCAATGGAACCTGCTCAAGTTTGAGTTGATCCGTATCTCCATAGTTATGAACCTGTATCGCCTTGATGGTTTGCGTTGACATATGAGTACGCGTCCTCTTTCTATTTGAGTGACAGTAGGTAACTAACATTCTATTCCTACCAACACCATCAATTTATTAGATATTCCAGATGGCTCCTCTCCCTCCAGCCTTGCCACATGTATTCAGTCCAGAACTTTTTCAACAAAGATAAAAGCTCTCAATAAACGAGGGCCGATTCTGTCCTTCTTCCATGGTACTCTATGAATGTAGATAACGTTAAGCGAACCTCAAACGAGGTTCGCGATGAGAGGAGGAACAGCAACCAATTCCCTCTCATCAGAACAAAGAGTTCAAAGGAGCAATTATGACAAGCCTGGACCTTGCGCACCTGCGACTATACAATCAACACATCTCCCGGCAAACATGCGAAAAGCCTGGCGACGTAGTACAGTGGCTCGGCGCAGTCCAGGCCCAGGATTATGCAGCAGCCAAATGGGCGCTTGGCCTGCGCTTGCAGAATGCTACCGATGATGATATCGAGCAGGCATTCATCAGTGGAGCTATTCTCCGCACCCATGTGATGCGACCAACCTGGCATTTTGTCACGCCTGCTGATATTCGCTGGTTGCTTGCACTCACTGCACCGCGCGTCAATGCAGCGACTGCCTACTGGTATCGTAAGCTTGAATTGGATGACACCCTATTTGCACGTTGCAACGCCGCGTTGGCAAAAGCGCTACAGGGCGGTAAGCAGCTTACCCGTCCAGAGCTCGTCTCAGTGCTCCAACAAGCCGGCATTGCTACGGACGCTGAACTACGCTTCTCCCATATAATAATACATGCCGAATTGGATGGGATTGTCTGTAGCGGCGCGCGACGCGGCAAGCAATTCACCTACGCCCTGCTTGACGAGCGGGCACCCCAGGCCAGAACGTTCGATCGCGACGAAGCGCTGGCCGAGCTTGCCAGGCGGTACTTTACAGGCCACGGTCCCGCGACCCTGCAAGATTTTGTGTGGTGGTCGGGACTGACGGTAGCCGACGTAAGAGCCGGACTCGAAATGGTCAGATCCCAACTTATGCATGAGGAAATAGACGGCCAGGCGTACTGGTTCTCGCCCTCCACGCCGCCCGAGAAAGATCCATCTCCGACCGCGTACCTGTTACCGAACTACGACGAGTATATCGTTGGCTACACCGACCGCAGCGCCATTTTTGACGACGCGCATACGGAACACCTGGACGCTCGGGGCAACGTCCTCTTCAACCACACGATAGTTATAGATGGTCGGATCGTCGGCACCTGGAAGCGTACACTGAAAAAGGACACCGTCATCATCACGCCGAGCTTCTTTGTGCCCCTGAGTGAAGCCGAGACCGGTGCCTTTGTTGCAGCGGCTGAGCGTTATAGTAAGTTTGTGGGTAGGGACGTGCATGTCACCTTCCAGGTGGAATAGTTTTCACATTTAAGGGGAAGAGTTCGCGGCTTGAGTATAATGTTAAAAAGGATGTTTGCACATTCTTATGCAAACATATTGACCTTTTTTTAATCTGGTATTATGAACAGCGTCTTCTTAGCTGGAACATATTAAAAAGTCCTACGGAGATTGCAAAATTTAGGGACTTAGATTATACTTGCAACAGCATCACAATGTTACGCCAATATCTAGCAAGCGATAGCCATATATCAAACATTTAATCGCTATCGAAATAGTTTTCTCTGGCACATTGTGATATACATTGGCATATTACAAGACCTTTTTTCCTTCTCCCCAAATTGAACGGATACGCAAGGGAGAAGGTGTGTTTTTTTTATTTTTTGGCTTATCTTTTATCGTCTATTGAAGCGTGTAGTGACAGGGGTTGTGTAAACAACTTCTTCAGTTGCTATTATAGTCAATCGTCAGGATTATTCGTAATGATTGCTGCTGCTGTATCATCAAATAGCTTGCCTGCAACTGACGGGCAAAATCCGAGGAAAAGCAATCCCGAAGTTCACACATACGAAATAAGAAAGACAAGATCATCTGAGTCAGCGATGATCTTTTTTGCTTATTGTCTTGATACTAAGCAGCGTATCGTCATTAAGGTCCTCCGTGATTATAAGGATACAAGATATAATTTAACCGATCCTCAAAAGCGCCTGGAATGTCAAATTGAAGCGTTGCAATGGAATCAGAAATTTACGCCTGATATCTACCTCGGACTGGGGCGTATTGTAAAGCCAGGGCTAAGTTCCCTTATGCAAAACGCAAAAGAAAACTCGCCGCACCATACACGCCGTATAATCATTGAAGACATAACAGATGATATTCAACAACTTTCCACCATTACAAATCCGGGGCAGGAATATGCTCTTATCATGGAGCGCCTGCCGAAAGAACGACGCCTTGACTATTTGCTGAGACAGAGAAATACAGGTGCCATTTATGAGATTTTAGGAACACTCGTAACGCGTATAGTAGAGATGCATGAATTTGCTCCTTATCCTGATGTCACCCCTTTTGAAAATAATGAGCGACGCTGGGGAAGTTATGAGCAATTAAAGGACAAGCTATTACATAACACCGGGCTTTTTGATAATCTGGAACGCCTCGACAATCGATCATTTCATAAAGATTACTCCTGGCTGATGAATGACTTGAATAAATTTATTGAAGATCCTGTGTGGCACCAATATTTTAATCAACGTCTGGAGCAGGGTCGTATAAAACGTTGTCACGGTGATCTGAAAGCTAGAAATATCTGGATAGAATCAGTAGAGAACAGCAGCGATCCGGCTCATCATGTGAGAATACTTGATGCTATTGATTTTAATCCCTCTTATTGTAATATAGATGTGCTAAGTGATATTGCTATGCTCATTGTTGATGTTGAGGCAGTTGATACGCACTTGCATGAGCGTGATGATCTGGGCAATCGTGGATCAGAGCTCGCGCTGTTCATAAGAGATACTTATTACGCTTATGCAAAGGAAAACAAGGAAGATGCGACAACACAATTAGTGCTTACATACTATCTTCTGGAAAAGGCCCTTGTCCGTGCTGCAATAAGTTTGTTTTATGACCGTAATGAGCATCCTCAATTAGGACCATATTTTCTAAGGATTGCGGTTAAGTATATGGCGCAATTAAAAGATTTATTGCAGATCGCTTCATCTTCTTCTATTAAGGACCTCGCGACAATAGCATAAGCCCCCAACAGATACTCGACGGAACTTCGTGCCAGAAAAACTGCGGCCGTTTTCGAACCAAGCCAAAAGACAGCATGAATGAATTTGAAAATATGTTCAAGGCTCTTCGAAGATTTTTTTAGTGCTGATATAGCGCAATACTGACAAAATACGTCTCATTAAGTGTATATTTGTACCATCATGATACCTTGTATTCCTGCTACTTCTTCGTTAAACTACTACTATGCTAATTTTCTTGTTCACGCGACTCTCTATTCCTATAACGAAAAGGAGTTATCAAGTCCTTTTTCTATAAAAGAACACGGAGGGCCTTTGTCGAGTTTCAATCCAGGCGAGTCATTATCTTCTTTTGGAAGAGGCTACTCTATCGAGCATCAAATATTTTTACCAACGGATAGCATATATTTTATTGTTAATAAGCAAAATAAGCAACAACCATTATTATGCATAAAAATTTGGGAACAGATCATATGGGAATATCTGAGCTATTTGATCGTGCAACCCCGAGATGAGATCTGGCCTCTTAACTATCAACTGACACATGTTTTAGGTAACCTCGAGGGCATTTCATACCTCAGAATCCTCCCAGAGATGAGCTAAGACGCGTTTGGGAGAACGGATGAGGTCAGGACGGTGAGCCTGCCATGCCGCCAAACCGACGATGATGGAGGCCGTAGAGG